>Ga0209756_1001527_pt1 | contig 21222 bp, 47 predicted proteins | sample ETNvirenome_6_85_FD_184071 | JGI IMG/M metagenome (GOLD analysis project Ga0209756, IMG submission 184071) | Marine viral communities from the Pacific Ocean - ETNP_6_85 (SPAdes) (version 3) | ecosystem: Environmental > Aquatic > Marine > Oceanic | place: Pacific Ocean | collected 2013-06-19 | reverse complement strand
TTAGAAAAAAAACAAATTCACTTACAATCTAAACTAAATACTTTAGGAGGAACCATAGTTAATGTATGGGCAAACGCCTCTTTAAAGGAAGCATATGATAAAAATAATATTAGTTATACACACACCGCAAAAGGTACTCCATCTTTCACTGCAGCTTGGTTGGAAACTCAAGTGGACGATGTTAGTAAAAGCATTTTAAATATTCGTAAATTAGATAAGATACGAAATACATTTATTAAAAATATGATTATTGATAAAGCTTCTAATGGAAGAATATATTGTGGCTTTAATCCAATGGGTACAGTTACAGGAAGATTTAGTTCTTCTCATCCTAATCTTCAACAAGTACCAGCTAGAGACCCTGAACTTGGTCCGATGATCAGAAGTTTATTTATACCTGAAGAAGATTCAGAATGGTATTGTGCTGATTACTCTCAACAAGAACCAAGGGTATTAATACACTATGCTTGTCTTAAAGATATGAGAAGTGCTATACAAGTTCAAAAAGAATTTTGTAGAAATGATAAAACAGACTTTCATCAAATGGTCGCTAATATGGCAGGTATAGAAAGAAAGCAAGCCAAGACTATTAATTTAGGATTATTCTACGGTATGGGAAATAAAAAATTGGCAGGACAATTAGGATTAGAACAAGATCAAGCTTATGAATTATTTAATCAATATCATAATAAAGTACCTTTTGTTAAAGAATTATCAAGACAAGTATCCAATGTGGCAGGAAGTAGAGGTTATATTAAAACTTTATTAGGAAGAAAAAGAAGATTTGATTTATGGGAACCTCGAGATAGTTGGGGAGAAAAAGCTTATTCTTTATCTGAAGCCTATGCTCATTATCCTAAACAAGAACTTAAAAGAGCTTATACTCATACAGCCTTAAATGCTTTAATTCAAGGTTCATCAGCTGATATTACAAAAGCAGCGATGATAAAAATATATGAAGCAGGAATATTAGATGAGATTGATTTAAAATTAACTATTCATGATGAATTAGATTTTTCAATTCCTCAAAATAAACAAAAATGTTTTGAAGAAGCTTTACAAATTATGAAAACTTGCGTAAAGTTGAAAGTGCCTCTGAAAGTAGATGTCGAGAAAGGAGATAATTGGGGCAACGCAAAATAAATGAAAATAGGTTTTATTGGTTTAGGAAAACTAGGTTTACCAGTTGCTCTTGCTTGTGAAAGTAAAGGTCATACGGTTCTAGGTACAGATATTAATGATCGTACACTTCGAAATATTAGATTTAAAACTTTAACATATCGAGAAGAAGGTGCTCGGGAATTATTACAAAAATCAAAAATACAATTAAAAACTATAGATAAAATTATCCAAGAAAGCGATATTATATTTGTACCAATTCAAACTCCTCATGAAAAAAAATATGAAGGTATTACACGTATACCTAAAGAAAAAGCAGACTTTAATTATGATTATTTAGTAAAAGGAATAAAAGATTTAAATGAAGAAATTGAAAAACAAGGGAAAGATAAAGTTGTTATTATTATATCTACTGTCCTTCCTGGTACTATTACAAAACTTATTAAACCTATTTTAGGAAAACATTTAAAACTTTGTTATAATCCTTTTTTTATTGCAATGGGAACTACTATTACTGATTTTTTAAATAGTGAAATTATTTTATTTGGTGTCGATGATAAAAATGCAGCAGAAAAAGCTAAAGAATTTTATAAAACTATTAATGATGCTCCATTTCATGAAACTACTTTAGAAAATGCTGAATTAATCAAAGTAGTTTATAATACTTTTATTTCAACAAAAATAGCAATGATTAATACTATTATGGAAACTTGTTATTATTTACCTAATACTGATGTTGATGACGTAACTAAAGCTCTATCTTTATGTCATGATAGAATTATAAGTCCTAAATATTTAACAGGAGGAATGGGAGATGGAGGTGGTTGTCATCCACGAGATAATATAGCTCTTAGTTATTTAGCTCAAAAATTAAATTTATCATATAATTGGTACGATAATATAATGAAACAGAGAGAAGTACAAACTGAATGGTTAGCTGATTTAATCATTAAACATAAAGGTGATAAAAAAATAAATATATTAGGTAAATGTTTTAAACCAGAAACTAATATTACAACAGGAAGTCCTTCTATCTTGTTGAAAAATATTTTAGAAGAACGAGGAGAAACAGTTATAATATGGGACCCTTGGATTGATAATAATGATATTATGAAAGTCAAAGATAATTATAAATGGGATAAAGAACCTCAACTATTTTTTATTGGTACTAAACATGAAGCTTGGAAAGAATTTTATTTTATGCCTGGTTCAATAGTCATTGATCCTTTTAGATATTTAAGTGTAAATAAAGATGTTAAATATATACCGATTGGAAAAAATAATGACTCCATTTGAACGTATAAATTTTATTAGAACATGGCTTATTGATTATGTAGAAAGTATGGATACTCCTGCTAATTGTTTAGTAGTGGGAATTTCGGGAGGAGTAGATTCATCTGTTGTAAGCACTATTTGTGGATTAACTGGTATAAAAACACTTGTGGCATCAATGCCTATTTCACAAAGACCAGAAGATCATAACTTATCTATTAAACATAAAAATTGGTTAACTACTAAATTTCAAAATTGTTATGGAGTAGAATTAGATTTAACTCATACTTTTTTAAGTTTTGAAAATCAAATGATTGATAAGAAATTTACAGATAAAATGGGATTAGCTAATTCAAGAGCACGTATGAGAATGATGTGTTTATATCAAATATCCGCTAGTACCAAGGGAATTGTAGTAGGAACTGGAAATAAAATTGAAGACTTTGGTGTAGGTTTTTTTACGAAGTATGGTGATGGAGGTGTTGATATTTCTCCTATCGCTGATTGTACTAAATCTCAGGTATGGGATATGGCAAAAGAATTAAAAATTTTAGATGATATAATAGAAGCTGAACCAACAGATGGGTTATGGAATGATGGAAGAAAAGATGTAGATCAATTAGGAATGTCTTATACAGAAATAGAATATTTAATGAACAATCCTACAGAACCTAATTATGAAAAATATTTAAAATTAAGAAAGAAGAATTTACATAAAATGAAATCAATCCCTGTATGTAAGTTTGATGGAAAAACAAATCTGGCAAACGATTAGATCAAAATTAAACGATTTTTTTATTCAGAGAATTGAGACACAGATTGAACGTGGAATTCCTGATGTGCACTACTGCTCATGTGGTCAAAATGGTTGGTTGGAAGGAAAGTATTTGCGGTCCCCCAAAAGAGAAAAAACCAAATTAAAACTAAAATTGAGTATAGAACAAATCGCATGGCACAAGTCTTATACCCATCATGGAGGGCTTGTCTATATAATTGTGAAAAAGGATAAAGAAATTTATTTATTTCCAAGTTCAGAAGGTGAAGCTTTAGCGATTGGTGTAACCCGAGAAGAATGGGAGGAAAAAGCGATAGCGAAAGATTGGAACACAATAAAGAAAATCTTGTCGAATAAGAATTAAAATAATATAAAGTAAGAATAATCAAGTAATAATAAGAAAGGAGAAATATGCCAGAAGAAAAAGAAAGTATTTTGAAGCGAATACAAAAGCTTTTAAAAATGTCTACTGACAACGGCGCTTCTGAGAATGAAGCAATGTTAGCAGCAGATAAAGCTCAAAAATTACTTTCAGAACACAATCTATCTATGTCTGATATTAAAGATGATACCGAAGTAGAACCAATTGATAAAGAATCATTTGATGTCGAAAGAGATAATTGGCGTGGTTGGATTCAATCAGCTACTGCTAAGTTATACTTTTGTCAAATGTATACTTCGTCAGGTGTAGATGCTAATTATCGTAGAGTGAAAAAAGCGACATTCGTTGGTAGAAAATCTAATCGAATAGTGGCTAAGTCAATGTGCGATTACTTTATAAGTACAGTTTTAAGACTTGCAGAAAACGAGTTTAAAACTGTGCCTGGTAGTAAATCAGCTATTAATCGAATGAAACAAGCTTTTAAGTTAGGGTGCGCAAGTCGTCTAGCTAAGAGATTGAAAGATAGATTCAATGAAATAGCTCCACCTTACGAAGGTATAAAAAATCCAGATGGATTACCTATGCTTTATAAGAACGAACAAAAGGCTCTTTCTGAGTGGCTCGTTAATCAAGGTGTTCGTATTGTTACTAAAAGAAGCAATATGAATATTAGAGATAGGGCAGCTTATCATAATGGTAAAGCCGCTGGCGGTGGAATAGGACTAAATACTCAAGTAAATGCGCAAACAAAAAGTAGAATGCTGGGCAGATAATTGTTATAATGGGGCCAATAACTAGGCCCCATGAAACTTACAGAAATTAAATATAAAAATATAACTACAAAAGTCATCTTTAAAAAGATGGATGACTATGCTTTATATACTTACAATACTAATACATTAATTATTAGAAAAGGACTTACTAAACAAATGTTAGGTAAGACTTTATTTCATGAGTTATTTCATATAATTATGGCATTAAATGATTTTGAAGTAGGTCCTCATGGTGAGGAAAAAGTAGCAACTTTAACAGAACAATATTATACTATTTTAAAAAGTAATCCTATTCTTAAAAATTTAATCATGAGGAGTTTAAAAGAATAATGAAGTTTATATTAAGTATGATTATATGTAGTTCAGTCTATAATAGCTGTTTACCTCCTCATAATTTACCTGAATTATATAACTCTCACTATGAGTGTATGATGGCTGGATTTGAAGAAGCTATGAATAAAACTAAAGAGATAGGACCTACAGAAGTAAATAAATATGGAACTGTTATTAAATTTATATGTGTAGATGAAAATCTTTTTCTTCCTAAAACAAAAGGGAATAATGTTTAAAGAAGCTCATCAGTATTTAATAAGTGAACTAATGAGTTTACCTACAAAAAATTATTGGGTTAAATTTGTATATACCAGTAAATTAAATCCTCAAAAAAAATTACTATTAGAATTTCCACAATATGATAGTGAACCTTATTTTCCTAGAATAAATAGGTTCTATGAATTCTGTATAAGAAACATGAAAATGTTTAATTTTTTAGATTATGAAGTAGTTCAATATAATAATAAAATTACTCGTTATCACGTAGATTTAGAAAAAGAGTATACAATCCATTAAAATAGTGTGACGTAGGACGTCAGAGAGAGCAGGTTTTAGTCTTTTAGATAGTATCTATCGTAGTATTTTTTCTTGTTTTTAAGGAATATTTTTAATATAAAAAAATATATAAAGTAAAAAATAGAAAGGAAAAATATGTCGAAAGAAAAATTAAGTACAATAATTAAAAAGGTAAATAAAGAAAATGAGCCACCCGGTGGCTGGAAGAAAGAAGATAAGATTATGTCTGATAAAGAAGTCGCTGCATCTGTCGATTTAGATGTATCTGATTTTAGCGATGACGGTTCTGATATAGATGAATTAAGAAATATATTGGACGGTAATACATGAGCCATTTAGTAATTACGAGAAGTGATTTAATTTATTCAAATACTATCTCTAGAGCCAATAATTGGCCTAGACATTTTAAAGATCATGACTTTGAAGATATTAAAAAATTCGATAAGAGACAAGAGTGGCCAATTCATTTTTCTATTAAAATGCGTCCACATTGTTGGCGTATTCTTTTCGAACATGCAAATGGAGAGTTATATCAATTAGATATACCTAATACCATTTATGAAAAACTAAAACTTAACTTAGAGGAGGAGGTAAAACCGATTGTCTATAATTAAACATATAGTAATATTAAAGACTGGATTCCATTTTAGTTTTATGCATGCTGCACCAATAGAGTGGGAGCATGTAAGAGCTATAATTCACGATAAGACTGTTGAACCAATACAAGCTAGATGGGATGGAGAAAACTACGAAATGCTTTGTGACGAAAACGCATTAAGTAAGAATAATGTTCAATTAAATCAAAAAGCAACGATGGCATATAGAAGTTATTGGCACTGGTATAATCAAGAAGTACCAGAAGATGCTCGTAGTGAAACTGATATAAATAGGAGAAATATATGGGGAAATGTAGTTTTAATTAAACAACCCTATTTAAATAAATAGAAAGGTATAAAAATGGAAGTATTAATTATATTATTACTTTTAGGAGCGATATAATATGACTATATATAATAATAAAGAAAGTGTTGTTGCAGCACTAAGATTAGTGTCAAATCCTAGACCGAGTAGGTGGCAACTTCGTAAAAAGAAAGAAAAAGAATGTATACACTTTATGACTGGTATTCCTAACTCTAAAGAAGGTTGGGACTTCATTAAACTAATGAAGAAGTATCTACATAAAGGTAGATATAGTATAAGACTAAAGGGTCGAGGATCAAGAAAGATACATGGAAATCAAAGTTATATTCCATTACCTCACGCTGAACACTACTCTATATACATTGATCAAAAGATAAAGGATATAAATAATCCACAGTTTTTCTTTGAAAGAGATTGGAAAAGAGATTGTGCATTAAGAAAAATAAGAAATGATATAAATGAACTATTAAACGAAAAATAATGAGTGCTAATTATCAAACTTTACTTGAAATGTGGAGAAATGAAAAAGGAAAAAGAGAAAAGGCTGAAGATAAAATTCACGATTTACAAAAGAGAGTAACAGAAGTGGAAGAAGATAATAAGAAACTAGCAAAACAGATTGAAGATTTAGCTATTCCACGAAAGCATGGAATGTAGTTTTATGAGATTTATTTTTATATTTATATTAGTAATTGGTTGTGCACATGATTTAGATATAAATCCTTTAGCTACTATAATGAAACATATTATAACTGGACAACATTATGAAAATGGTGCTCTACCTTATCATCATTCTAAACAACGGTAATGATTATAAGTTACATCAAATTACAAGTAACGAAATATTAAGTTGTAGTAAATGGATAGAAAAAAATATAATATATAAGTATACAGAAGAAGAAGGTTATAGTTCAAAATATAAAGATACATATATAGCCGGATATATCTGTGAGAAAGGAGAATTATGACACAAAAGATTACAATTACTGCTAATATAGAAACAGAAGAAGATACAGCTTTTGATGACTTATCTATTGAAAATACTGTAGGCTTATTAGGAACTGTTAAATCATATAGGATTAAGTATGAAGATGGAGAAGTAGTAAAACCTAAATTTCCAGGTCCTAAACTTACTTATGATCAAGTAAAAGAGAAGTTTTTTCATAAAAATTTAAATGTTAATACTATCAGAACTCAAATTCTCTCTGCTTTTATAACTCAAGAAAGCGAGAAATTTCATGACTTTGCTGTTGAAGCGATAGATGAAGCTGTCTTAAAAGTAGAGTTTGAAGAAATACCAGATCAAGATCAAGAGTTAGTTACTGAAATATTAAATGACGAGTATTATCATGAAGTATTAGCAAAGAGAGAATTGAAAGATAAACATGGCATTGAATAAGAAAACATCTTTAAAGACTTCCTTAAAGTTTAATAAAGTGTTAGAAAGAATATATGAATTAAAAGTGGAATTTATTAATAATAAGTATCCTGCTGCTCTTTATTCTAAAATTAATGATATAGATGTAAGAGTAAAAGGACTCTTTGAGATATATAAAAATCAAAAATGAATTATATTTATCAAGTAAGAAATGGCTCTAAAAAACCACGAAAGGTAAAACTTTCTAAGGTCTTAAAATATATTAATGAATCTCTTTTTCAATCTCAACTTTTTGTTAATAAAGAAAAAGCACTTAAATATATAAAAAATTGGAAATGACGATAGGTTACGGAATATTACTCTTTTTTCTAGGATCATTGATCACTATTATTGGCTTTTATATAGCTTATCATATAGGTAGTAGACCTTCTAAAAAGGAAGAAAAAAATTCCGTTTTATCAAATTTCCTAAATTAAGCTCAGTCGCTTTGTCGATTAAAATTTTTTAAGCTCACGTTCCTGAGCGACCTTTATTAGATAAATAGACTTTACAAACACGATAAAATATGTTAACCCTAACGTAAATGTTAGTGTTTTTTCAGTTCAGGCGTTGTGGTTATTACGCAAAGGGACTTATCGAAGCTGACAATTTAGAGGTAGCTGAAAAGGCTCTCTGGTCTGAGCACGTGGGAACATTTCATTGGGAATCACAAGTAAATTATATTCCTGATGATGCAAATTCACTAACGATAGAGGAGTACAAATATGAGCCTAGCTCTGATGGAAAAACTGAACCAGAAAAGAAACTTGGAAGCCAAATGGGCTAGTGAGTTTATAGCTAATGGAGCAGTTACTGTTGAAATGGTTAATATCTCGAAAGAGGTAAAGAAACTAGAACAGGAATTAAAGGACGACAGCGATCCAACTAAAACATAGTTCGCTGTACATTATTGAATAATTAAAATACCATAGTAATATGGCTAAAGTACCTATATCAAGATTAAATTCTGCTCCTTTGGAATATAGACAAAATGATTTTAATCAGTTAATTGAAGACTTACAAGATATGGTTAAAATTTTAAATTCAACTTATCCTAAAGATCAGAGTGATGAGAGAGAAAGACAAGTATGGTTACTCGGAGGTTAAATGGCTAATATTTATAAAAACGAAATGTTTGCTCTAGCGAATACTGGAGCTAATTTAATTTATTCAGTACCTTCTGATACACGTGCTATTGTTAAAACTTTACAAGCTACTAATAATGGAGCTAATACTGTTGTAACTTTAACTGCAAATAATACGACCACGAGTTATAATGCAGCGATTGAAGATGTGGTGACGAATACTGCAGTAAACATGTTGAAAGGACCTTTGATCCTAGAAGAAGCTCAAACACTATCAATAAGTGCTGGAACTGGTGGTGTTATTTCAGGAGTTCTATCTGTACTAGAAATAAATAGGAACGAGCAATAACGATACTTGTATTAGATTTAAATATATAATATAAAAGAATATCTTTAATCTAATTATAAGGAAATTCATATGTTATTCTGGTTTTTAAAAATACCTATAATCTTTTGTTTATTCATCTTTTTATTTATCATTCTTACTATATAGGAAATATTTTTGAAAAAAATAAAATGAAAAAATATAAAAAGAGCCAATACCAATACCTTTTCGACTACTATTCAATTATATCAATGATAATAACTGGTATTGGAGCTTATTTTATGCCAATACCGCCAATACCCGAGGCTGCCGCAAGAACTTAATTTTAATGTATATTGTTTAATTTTATTGTATATATAGTATATTCAGCAAGTTAAAGTTAAGATAATAAATAAAAAAAGAAAGGAGAAATATGTCTATCAATTTAGCTGTTAAGCCAAAGGTAACACCTAAGACTAAAAAAGTCGAAGTAGTGAAACCTAAAGCAAAAGTTAAAGCTATGGATCCTAAGACTTTTAAAGGAACTTATAAGTATGACAGAGATGCTAAAATTCAACTCTGTGTACCTAAAAATCCTAAAAGAGAGGGATCAGGTGGCTGGAGAAGATTTAACTTATACAAAAATGGCATGAAGATTAGAGATTTCCTTTCAGCAGGGGGAAAAACAATAGATTTAGATTGGGATAGAGAAAGAGGCTTTATCGCAGTAGAAGTTATTGATGCTCCGGGTGCTGGTGGAAAATCTGAAAAATCTACATATACATTAAAAAGTTAAACTTGTTTTATAGTGATAATTTTTAAATTATTATTATAATAGTAGTAGCCACAGACTTCGTTAAAATCTCTGTGGCTATTATAGGTAGATTTACGGTTGATCTTTGTCGTCATTAATATTGATTGATGGAAGTACGTGATCTACTGCTAACCGAAAGGAGAGAGTTGTAGCAGGCTGATACATTAATAAGTATCTATGTCACAAACGAAAGGGTCGGTTACAACTCAGAAAGGAGAAAGTTATGTCAACTAGAGCATGTTATACATTTAAAGACAAAGAAAGTGCTTTTAGTGTTTATTATCATTATGATGGCTATCCTTCGAATGCTTTAAGAATGATTAGTAAAGCAAGAAAATCTGCTTGGCAATTTCCACGATTTGAAGCTGACGAATATGCTGCAGCTTTTTGTTATACTGCCAAAGATGGAAGAGCTGGAGGAGCAAGGTTAACTGAAGGACCACATAGGCATGGTGATTTATCATATCGTTATGATGTTTGGTTTCAAGATAATAGTTTGATGGTAAAAATCTGGCAAGTCGATTTTGATAATGAAAAACTAATGGATAAAGGTAATATACATGAGATGTGGTCTAAATACGTTGCAAGAAAAGAATAATATTGTTTAACTTGATTTTTACTCTTTATATTTTAAAATTAAGTTAAATTAATAAAAAGGAGAAAGTTATGGATATAGATAAACTTAAAGAGTTGTTTAGGGATATTAAATACCAAACTGATTACATGGAAGGGAGTTGGGGAGATACTTCGATGTTATCTCGTATGGCTCGTGAAGATGATATAAGTCCTTGGGCGATAGAGAAAGCTATTGATAAATTCTGTAAAGAGAATAAGATCAATCTTGACGAAAAGACTTGTGTTATATGTAATAAACTTTTTACTGAGTTTGGGGCTAACCCACAACCAGTAAAAGAGAGTGGAGTATGTTGTAAAAAATGTGATAACGAAGTCGTGATACCGGCTAGATTGGAGGGCTTAAATGCCAAAAGGTAGTATCTCTGATGTTGTAGCTTTATCTTGGTTACAACGAGAAGAAAAAAGGAACGAAGAAGGAAGTGTTACAGATGAAGCGTTGAAAAAGTATATTGAAGACTTTGGAAAACATCATGTAATCTATAAGGCTGATTATAACGAAAAACCTCAAGACTTAACTAAATATGGTTTGAGAGTAATTACTCATCGGGCTATATATAGAGGCTACGATGTTTACTTTACTGGTGAGGGTTTCGATATAATACTTGCTGATGCTCTTATCCATAGAGAGAAAAGTGATAGCGATCATGCTGGAAAGAAATATAAAGCTATGGAGCATATAGATAATATGCATAGAGAGTTGCAGAAACAAATCAAAGCTAACATTCAAAGAGTGGACGCACAAGTCAAAAAGTAATTTACATTATTGAAGTTATCGCTATATTAGGATAAATATGGCGATAACTATAGACCAAATACACCAAACAAATGAGGCAACCTTATCCCACATGGAAAAAGCTTTCTGTGAAGGTATAGCTAGTGGAAAAGGTAAGAGACAAGCGGCTGTTGACGCAGGTTATTCTGAAACTTCAGCTCACGTACAAGCTGCCCGCAACTTAAAGAAGGATAAGATTATCCAATACATAGATAGATTGCGGGTTGATGCTAGGCGCTTGACAAGTGAGTCTGTGTCAAAAGAGGTAGAGAAGCTCGATAAAGTGTATGCTGAGGCTTGTGGCAAGAAGCAGTATTCAGCAGCAGTCAATGCGATAAGGTTGAAGTCTCAACTGTTAGGGTTTTTGATTGAGAAGAAAGAAGTACAACACTCAACACTTGATGCTATGAACGATGATGAGATGTCCACATACCTAGACAAGATAGCCAAGGACCACAACATTCAGTAGCAAGCAACCCGGCGTTGTTGAAGGCTGTTGAAAGTGGCTTGTTGAAAAGTGCTTGAGCCCGAGTGATCAGCACGGATCCTAGGATCAAGAGTGTGCAGCAGGGATCAAGAAAAATAAAAAAAAATAAATGATTGAAAAAGCTAGATGAGAATGATTCGCAAAGCTCTATACATTACATTACGATAAAATAAAAAAATAAGAATAAAAAAGTTTCTAATTGATAATAAATAAATATTAATAAATAAATTAAATTAATTAACGAAAGTAAAAAATGCTTATATACTTATTCAGAATACCAATAGTTTTTATATTATTATTAAATCTATTTATTATTCTCTCATAGATAGAATAACAAAAACAGAACAAGAACAAAACGAGAACGAAACGAGTCCGTCAATAATATAACTCAACCGATTTTTTTTCTTTTAATTTCTTTAAAAATATATATATTTAAATTATCTAAATTAATTAAATTAATAAATAAATTATTATCTTAATTTAGATATCGAAAGTAGAAATATGACTATAACTAAAAATAAAATAGTCGAAAATAAAATCGCTTTATCTTTTAGAGAATATAAAGATAAAAAAATTTTATTTAGATTATTTAATAATAAAAGAGATAAAACGAAGTCTTTTATTATTTACGAAAACGCTAAATTTTCTAATACTATAGAAAAAGCGTTTAATAATAACTATCGTAAAATAGATATAGAATACGATACGACTAAAAATAATCGATTTAAAAAAGTAAATCTTTTAATCGATTTAAATTCGTATCTAGATAAAAATAAGAAAAATTTATATCTAGATTTAATTAACTCTAATAAAGAGTTTATTAAAACGAATAAAGTATCTAACGAAATATTAGAAAATATTAAATATTTCGAAAATAAAATTAATAGTCTTTAATAGACTTTAATTTAAAAGACTAGCGTATTAATTTACGCTAGTCTTTTTTTTTATCTAAAGCTAAATTAAAAAAACTAATCTAAAATAAAAAACTAATTTAAATAAATAGTATTTAAAAACGTATTAAGTTTGAACGAAAAAAAACGTATTAAGTTTGAAAAGCGAATGGGCTCTTTCTAGGGAGAAAGAGATAGAAAGAGTGATGAATGAATTAAATGTATATAAATTTTATAGCTGTACATTTAACTTTTTAAATAGTAGCCTACGAAAAAAAATATAAGGAGTATCTTATGATTTTAAAAATAACAAATAAAATTAAAAGTATAGTGTCTTGGCTTAAATCTTTTATTATATGTCAATATATACCTTTTTCTTCAAAATTATGGAAAGACGGAATGTGTCCTTTATGTAAATCAACTAGCATGAGCTGTGGAATAGCTTTAGTTGTTCTTATACTATTAATCATTTTTCTTTCTTAAACTTAACGAATTAAATTATTGGAAAAAACTTTAGATTTTATAACAGTAAGTATATGCTTATTGTTAATGGGAGTAACTTTAATTCCCATTTATATAGTGCAGCTTATTCTAAAATTATTTAGATATGCAAGTTTATTAATATCTTGGATATTAGAAAAAATAATTTTGGCACTGAACCTAATTACTGGATATTATGGAACTTTAATAGTTTCATTACGAAATAAAAAGTAATTTAGGTGCTGTTTCACTAAACAGTAGGGAGACTTACTTGAAACAGGGAGGACGGTGGGCACATATTTTTGTTTATATATTCATATAAACATACTAAGGTGAGTTATGTCTATATCAGTTTTACTTCCTACTCGTAAAAGAACTTCTTTAGTTAAAAAATGTACCGAATCACTATTAGATAATGCTAAAGAACCAGATAAAATTCAATTACTTTATGGAGTAGATGACGATGATCAGGAGAGTATAGATTTTTTAAAAGATATTAAACATCCTGCTAGATCAGTAATTAAGTTTAAAAGATTAGGTTACGAAAACTTACATAGATATAATAATGCTCTCTCTGTATATGCTCAAGGTACATGGATCATGATCTTTAATGATGATGCTATAATGCAGACTAAAGATTGGGATTCAGAGATAGGAAAGTTTGATGGCCAGTTTAAGTTGCTCCGGATCGAAGAATCCACTGGTCATCCTTATAGTATATTTCCTATCGTACCTTGGGATTGGTTTAGATGTCTAGATCATTTAAGTTTACATGGACAAAATGATGCGTGGCTCTCAGAGATTGCTTATATGTTAGATATCATGCAAGATGTACCAGTTAAAGTTTTACATGATAGAGCTGATATAACAGGAAATAATGATGATGAAATTTTTAAAAGTAGAGTTTATAAAGAAGGGAACCCTAAAGAAGAAGGAGACTTGCATCATCAAAAAATGATCAATTCAAGATTTGCAGATGCAAGTAAATTAGCTTGGTATTTAGATAAAATAGGACAACCTTCTTTACATTGGCAAAAAATTGTTAAAAAAGAAGTAGAACCTTTTATTAAATTAACTAAAGCTTTTGAAGATTATCGAGGAAAAGGAGCAGTAGGACAAGGATTACAAAATGCAAAAACTCCAGATCAAAGAACAGTTAAAGTCAGCTATTCAGATTTACCGAAAAACAAAGGATAAACGTGCAGGTGAAGTAGTAGAACATTTAAATAAGATACTATCTACTTCTGAAGCTCGTAAAACTTTATTACAATATGCTAAACATATATATCCTGGCTATAAGGATCCTGCTCATATAAGATTAATTTCTAAAAATCTAGAACTTTTAGAAAAAGGAGAACTAACTAGACTAGCAGTTTTTATGCCACCTCGACATGGAAAGTCAATGTTATGCTCTGAGTTCTTTCCAGCTTGGTATCTAGGAAATAATCCTAATGAATTTGTTATACAATCTACTTATGCTCAAGAACTAGCAGATGACTTTGGACGAAAGGTCCGTAATCAAATTATTAGTCCAGACTTTAACAGTGTATTTCCACAAGTAGGCCTTCGATCAGATTCAACTTCAGCTAAAAGATTTCATACAATGCAAGGTGGAACGTATTCAGCTGTCGGTGCTGGAGGAGCAATTACAGGTAGAGGTGCACATTTATTAATTATAGATGATCCTATAAAAGGAAGAGAGGATGCTGAGTCAGAAGTTCAAAGAAAAAATTTAATAGAATGGTATAAATCAGTTGCTTATACTCGATTACAACCAGGTGGAAAAATAATTATAATTCAAACTCGTTGGCACCAAGATGATTTAGCTGGACATATTTTAAATGAAAGTAAAGAAGATTGGAAAATTTTAGATTTACCTGCTATTGATTCAAAAGGAAATGCGTTATGGCCAGAAGCTTATTCGAAAGAAGATTTAGAAAAAATTAGAAGTACAGTAGGAGAACGAGTATGGTCAGCTCTTTATCAACAACAACCATCTGCTGATGAAGGATCCATTATTAAAAGAAATTGGTGGAAGATATATTCAGAAAAGAAAATTCCAACTTTATCATATGTTGTTCAATCTTATGATACTGCATTCTCTACTAAAGCTTCTGCAGACTTTTCTGCATGTACTACTTGGGGAGTTTATACAGCTAGAGATAAAGAAAATAAACCTTATGCTGCATGTTTATTATTAGACGCATGGAAAGAAAGATTAGAATATCCCGATTTAAGAAAAAGAGCACAAGATACTTATGAAAAATGGTATCCCGATCAAGTATTAATAGAAAAAAGAGCTTCAGGTCAATCTCTTATACAAGATATGAGAAGATCAGGAGTACCTGTAATTACTTATACTCCTGATAGAGATAAGGTATCCAGAACGCACTCAGTAACTTCAATGTTTGAAGCTGGATTAGTGTTTACTTTGGATAAAGATTGGACTAAAAGTGTAATAGAGGAATCAGCAGCTTTTCCTTATGGAAAATTTGATGATATTCATGATACGTGTGTACAAGCTTTATTACGTATTCGTGATGGTTTTTTAATCGCTCATCCTGATGATCCCGAAGATGAAGATTATGAACAGAGGAAACAACGCTATAAAAACAAACATTATTACTCTTAATAGGTATAGACCTTTTAAACAAAAGCCACCTAGTCCTAAACAAATCGAAAAAGCACAAGATGATCAAGTAATACAAGCTTTTCATGATGCGTGTATTAAGATAACTGATAAAATGGATATTAAAGGATATGCCCTAGTAGCATGGGACGAGAAGGGAACTCCCTGTTTATCATGGTCTACTGGCCATAATAAAAATCCTATTAGCGAAATGTTACTTCCGACCTTTACACAGTCATGTTTTCAGTCTATACTTAATAAAAAATTAAGTACAACGGAGGACTTAAATGAGTAACCCATTTACTAGACGAGGTACAGAACCTAATTACACTACAGAAAACTTTAGTGTAAAAGATGTTAAAGCATCTAATGCTAGATTTTATGAAAAATTTCCTGATGCTGTTGAACCTGCGGCAATGATTAAAAAAGCTATGCAGAATCCGGATGATGAAGTAGTAAAACAACAAACAAGACGTGAAGAAGAAGAAAAAGACTTCATGAAGAAAATAAAGATAACTGGAGGAATATACTAATGACTAAAACTCAAGTGACTACTACAACACCTGTTCAGTACAATTCAAGTGGAGCTGCTGCTGGTTTTGGACCACAAGCTCATCCACCACATGAAGATGCAGCTGCTGCAAAAACTATTCAGGACAAGACTAAAGGTAACTCTAATTACAATAGTGATAATAGAGCTTTTATATCTAAACTAAAAAGAAATTCAAATTTTAGTTCGGATAATAAATCTTTTATTTCTAAACTAAAAAGATAAGTAATATGTCTAACACTAGAAAAATGAACGAACTAGAAGAACTAGGTCGAGTAGATGCAGAACATGCATATACTGAAAAAGGAAAACACAATCTTGACGAAGAAAAGAAAAGAGTTGTGAGTGAAGTTGAATCGGGAACTAATTCTTATGCTAGTCATAATAAAAAAATGATTAGTGCTTTAAAAAAAGGTTAATTATGGCTGATAAAGACACAATAATGTTTGATATAAAAACAAAAACTTTAAAAAAACCTACTCACGAAGGTGAAAATAAAGCTGTTAAAGATTTAAAAAAGACAGCTGAATCTGGAACTAATTCTTATTCTTCATATAATAAGAAAATGATTAGTGCTTTAAAAAAGGACGCCTAAATGAAAATGACCGCCGGTGCAGGATCAGGAGAAGGAAGATTACAAAACTCTAGAATGTCAGCACCTAAAAAAATTAAAAAAAAGGTAAAAAAAAATGTCAAGAAAAGAAAACGATGATTTCGTAGCAACGAAAGCTGAAAAGACTTTTGATGATGATGGCAATATTAAAGTTGCAGAAGTAGATAAAAAAACTACATTAAAAGAAGCTCTAGGAAAGAAAAGAGGCTATGTAACTAAAACAAGTAATAAAAAACCTTTTAATATTAAAAAAATCTTATTAGATAATTCAGCGAAAGTTATTAAATTAAAATAAGTAAATGGCTCGGATAAAGTTTAAAACCTTTACTCCTAGAGATAAACCTCCTAAGAGACCTAGACGTCATAAAAAACGACTTAACAAAAGTGAAAAAAGGTCGTATAAGAAATATCGTAGACAAGGTAGATGATATGGCAACTATTAACGACTTATTATATAATTATCAAGAAGGTAATGAATTTGTATGTTCAGATGGACGAATGTCAGTAAATGGTATTTGTCAAGTAGAACAACCTGATAGTGTAGATACTTCTAATCTTACAGAAACAATTATTGAAAGTTCTAAAAAAGATGGCGATGGTCAAGATATTTGGAAAGAGAAAAAACAGAAAGTAAATCCGTGGGATGAAACTATTAAAGCAGGAAAAGAAAAAAAGAAAATAGAAAAATTTGAATGGAACTTTGATAAAGATAAAAAAATTGATGGATATAAAAATACAGTAAATACTAATATAACTGCTTATAATAATTGGGTAGAAACTAATTTAGGAATACCTACTGATATTCAAAATATTGCAAGAATAGGATCAACCATGGCAGCTAAAGGTGTATTAACAGCAGTAGCACCTTGGTCTTTACCTGTTCTTTTAGGAGGAGCTATTAATAAAGCTGAAAGAGAAAGAATAGAAAAAATAACTGAGCAAGATAAACAAGGCGATATTAAAGTAATAGATATGATGACTTATAATACTCCGACACCAGGAGATGAGGGATTTAATATTCATACTAATGGTACGGATTCTTCAAATAAAACATCGAGTGGTTCAAGTTATTCAAGAGAAGGATACGAAAACGCCCCTGGTTATCATTGGTAATACTTTTAATTTCATAATTTTTGTTATATAACTTTTAAAAAAAGGTAATTTATGGCAAAAAAAACTGCTCACTCTTTAATAAATACTTCTTTAGGAATTCGACTTTCTTCACATGAAAAGTTATGTGCTGAAAGAATGAAACAATTACTTAAAGCGATAGATGATTTAAATAAGAAAGTATCAAAACTTTCTGATGATGTATCAAGAGGAAAAGGAGCAGTGGCAGTATTAGTTGGATTAGGAACTATTTTAGCAGCTTGTATTGGCTTTTTTAATTTTAGGTAAAATAATGATCGAAAAATTAATGACTTTACTTGTTGGAATCTTGTTGGCGCTAGCCGGCTGGAGTTTGACTCGTACTTTTGAGCTGTCTACTCAACAAGCAGTTCTTTTAAATCAAGTAGATCAATTAGAATTTAGTATGCAAATGTTGGAAGAAAAAATGAATAAGATGATGGACTCTGATGAAGAGATCATGGACCAACACAAAAAACTATTTGAAAAACTTGAATCAGGAAACACGGGGTATAATTATAACTAATGAAAATAATATTTCTTATAGTCGTAGTATTTGCACTAAGTTCATGTTCAATTGGACCTAAATGTACGTACACTCAAGAAGGAACTAAGATTCAATCTTGGGTTTGGTTTTATAAAGATAAACCAGCTGACTTAGATAAAATGAATTGTAATTAAAATGGCACTTAAAATTTCAGAAGAAGCAGCAGTTCAAATGCCGATGAAAACAGTTGCAAGTTTGATTACGTTGGTTGCAATTGGAACGTGGGCTTACTTTGGCGTTATTGAGACACAAAACAGACTTCAAACTCAAGTAGAGTTAATGTCAAAAGATTTAATAGAAAATACAGCATTTAGAATAGGCTGGCCACGAGGAACTTTAGGAAGTCTTCCAGCAGATTCAGAACAATTTATGTTGATTGAGGAATTATATAAACAAGTGGAAAAGTTACAAGTACAACAAGAATCAGGAATGCATAATAAAGTAAATATAGAATTTTTAACTAAACAATTAGAAAAAGCTTTAGAAGATATTGAAGAACTTAAGGATTCTAATAGAGAAATACATTATAAGAATGGAAATGGAGGCTGAAACATGGAAGAAATAGTAATAGCATTATTAATGATAGTTAATCAAGAAATTAAAGAACATAGAATTCAACCAAATATGTCTAGTTGTTTAAAAGGTAAAAGAGTGGCTGAACGTGAATCTAAAAGTCATATTCAATATCAATGTATTAAGTCATTAGCTGAAACAGAGATATATTTAGGTGAAAAAAGTATAGTCAAGCTTATTCTAAAATAATAGTGAAAAAAGCTAATAAAAAGCGCAACCCTGTTGCGAAGCAATTAAGACATTTTAAACATAAGATAGTTCGTAATAAAAAAAAGTATAATAGAAAAAAATTAGCCAAAATTTAAAGCTTTCAATATCAATATTTTTGTTTTATATCTACTAATAGGAAAGTATGGTATGAACCAGGAGGTATACTAATATGAAAAAACAAGGATACAATGCTAGAAAAGATGAACAACTAGGAATGACTAGAGGAAAACAATCTGGCAAAAAAATGTCTATGGCCGGCAGAAGAAAAGTAGCTAAAGCTACTCGTAAACCTAAAGGCACTTACGGTTTTAAAAAAAAGTAAATCATTAATAGGGGGAGGCTTTAGTTGCCGATCAATTTATTACTAAAGCTCACTCTATTAAAAAAACATAGGAGAAATTATGCCGACAGTTGGAAAAAAGAAATTTGCATATAGTAAAGCTGGAATAAAAAAAGCTAAAATGGCCGCAAAGAAAAAAGGTACTAAAGTTAAATATAAAAAATCATAATGCCTTTTAGATCAGAAAAACAACGAAAATTTATGCATATTAATAAACCAAAAATTGCAAAAAAATGGTCAAAAAAATATGGAAGTAAAATAGTTAAAAAAAAGAAAAAAACATAATGGAAGTTGAACTAGATAAAAAAAAATTACAATTCACTAATGATAAAGGTGAAAAAGTTAGAGTTGATATAGATCAAGATCAAACTGAAAAAGATGAAGAAGTTTTTGAAAGAAATCATTATACAAATTTAGCAGAAGAATTACCAGAAAGAGAAGTTGCAAAAATAGGAAAAGATTTAGTAAGAGCTTTCGAAGATGATAAAAGTTCTAGAAAAAATTGGGAAGATCAATATTCTAAAGGACTACGAATGTTAGGAGTAGTAGTGGAAGATAGACAAGATCCATTTCCAGGTGCTTCTGGTGTACATCATCCTTTACTTGCAGAAGCAGCAACACAGTTTCAAGCTAGAGCTATTGCTGAAATGTTTCCAGCAGGTGGTCCTGTTAAAACCCAAATTATTGGAAAAACTACAGATAAAAAATTAGAACAAGCACAAAGAGTTCAAGACTTTATGAACTTTCAAGTAACTCAAGAAATCCCTGATTATTTTAATGAACTAGATCAAATGTTATTTTATTTAGCTCTTGCAGGAAGTGCTTTTAAAAAAATATATTTTGATAATACATTAGATAGAATTTGCTCTAAATTTGTACCTGCTGAAGAATTTGTAATTTCTATGGAAAATACAGATTTAGAAACTGCTGATAGATATACACAAGTAATGAAATTAACAAGAAGTGAAATACGAAAACATCAAATTTCAGGTTATTATAAAGATATTCCATTAACTAAATCTGACCCTAATACTGGTGCTACAAGTGGAGATATGGTGGAACAAACTTTACAAAGATTAGAAGGTATGACACCAAGTATGGCTAGTAAAATTCATACTCTTTTAGAAGTACATACCAATATAGATTTAGGTGAAGATAGAGATGAATTAGCTTTACCTTATATTATAACAATAGATTATGAGTCACAAAGAGTTTTATCAATTAGAAGAAACTGGAAAGAAGAAGATTCATTAAAAAGAAAAAGAACTTATTTTATTCATTATAAATATCTTCCTGGCTTGGGCTTTTATGGCTTCGGCCTTATACAAATGATAGGTGGACTTCAACACGCAAGCACTGGTGCTTTAAGAGCACTATTAGATTCAGCTGCTTTTGCTAATCTCAATGGAGGTTTTAGAGCTAAAGGAGCCAGAATAGAAGGAGGAGATATTACTATCTCTCCTGGAGAATGGGTTGAAGTAGAAGCATATGGTGATGATTTGCGTAAATCTTTTATCCCTCTCCCTTTCAAAGAACCATCACCAACATTACTCCAATTACTTGGAGTTTTAACTGAGTCAGGGAGACGTTTTGCTTCTATCGCTGATGCAATGATTGGAGATTCAGCTGGATCAGGTCCAGTTGGAACTACTATTG
>Ga0209756_1001520_pt1 | contig 21257 bp, 38 predicted proteins | sample ETNvirenome_6_85_FD_184071 | JGI IMG/M metagenome (GOLD analysis project Ga0209756, IMG submission 184071) | Marine viral communities from the Pacific Ocean - ETNP_6_85 (SPAdes) (version 3) | ecosystem: Environmental > Aquatic > Marine > Oceanic | place: Pacific Ocean | collected 2013-06-19 | reverse complement strand
ACGATTTTAGCTTTTCAATTGTTTTTGACATTTTTTTCCTCATTTAAAAAATATTAGTAATGGCGGAGAGGGTGGGATTCGAACCCACGGTAGGTCTCCCTACGCCGGTTTTCAAGACCGGTACCTTCAGCCGCTCGGTCACCTCTCCAAATTGTGCTATTCTTCTTACCAACGTGCTATTAGAAACTTTAATATATCTTCTGCATGACATCCTTCTTCAGCAGCTTTCAATATTTCTTCCATAACATTTGGGTGATCTCCCACACCCACAGGATGTTCTAAATACAGACCTATCTTCGCTTCTGCTTGCGCAATCTTAGCTTGACAGTGGAGCTTGGCTGCTTCTAAAAAGCTTTCACCGGGCCAGGCGGTTTCTTCATCAGATTCAATAAGTTCACTTGACATAATCATCTCTCCTTTAAACAAGTCAGATGAATAAATCTAATCATCTTGATGAATATGTTCATCCTCAATATGAGAGCTTAGAATTTTAATAATTTCGGGGATACATGCGCCACAAATTGTGTTGCCTAGATACATCGTCAAAAGACAAGTAGGTGTATTATTTTGCAGTGCCTGTTCTAAGTCTGCATCACTTAGAGATCTACAAATACATACAATCATTTTTTTGCTCTTTGTTTCTCTAAGTGATAAGAAACAAATATTATGTCTCGACAGATTACTTTTAACTCTTCGTTTATAATTTCCGGCTGGTATGTCTTTATTACTTCTCTTAGCTCAAGTAGTAAACGAATTTTCTTTCGAGCTAAGGGTCCCTTGGCTTTCGAAGTGGAAGTCAAATAAGAAAGAGATAATACTATCTGTCCAACTCGGGGATCGTTTCGAATAAGCCAGCGAGCTGTTATCTTCTCTTCACGTTTATTTCGATTTCTTAGATAGGAAATCACAAGAGCTGAGGCAATAAATAGAGCGGCCAACAGACCCAATGCATCTATCTGCAAGAATGTCGTACTGTCTAGCATCACTAGCCTCGCTATACTTCTTCATCTTATGTAAGTATAATATTGAGACCAGTTCATTTATAAGTTTGAAGTCTTAGAGGCGTGCTTCGATCTCCAAAGCTGTAACAATTGCAGCGTCGATCAAACCTGTCTCTAATGCCTTATGTAACCTATGGGTATCTTCCGGTGATATTAATAGATTGCCTCGGACGTTCTTACACAGACGAATATTAGAACCATTTGGTACCACGGTATCAACTTCTGCAAGAATCCAAACAGAAGATTCCATCTCTGGGAGATTTGATTGTCCCAAAAGAGGTGTTATCCCGGGTGCTAAGAATACACATGGGCCAGTCCACACCCCCTTCGTAACCATCTGCGCAAGTAGCGCTCCACCCATACTAGATCCCACAATGATATCAGGTTTCATATAGACTAAAGCTGAGATTGCATCTTTGTATGCTACATCAAGCGCTTTTTGATATTCCTTTCGAGGCATCTCAAGCCATTCTGTGCCTGGGTTTTCAAGACGTAGACTCCTTAGATCGTTTGTTCGCAAAGCAGGTGTAGATGCATTCCACTTCTTTTTAAGGTGCTTTGATTTATCTCCATCAGGCGAACCTTCTAGACCGTGCAAAAAAAGAACCTTTGTTCCCGTATTAGAAGTCTCTTCTGTTTCTTTCATAGGGGAGGCAAATATTGACATTTGAACTTTCCTTTATGCAGCTTTCTTGGATGGGGTCTTCATCTTCATCACGAAGTCTCGGTTGTCAGCATCGAAGATAAGCTTCGTCCCGGGCACCAAGAGCCATCCTCTCTTTACCTTGGACGGAGTAGGCTTAGAAGCCTCACCATCAGTGATGATGATGTAACCATCAAACTTAGCCGAGTTAGCGTTGGCATGCTTCGTAACACACTGGAAATCTGTTCCTCCGCATCGAGTACGTCGAGCTTCAGGAGTCTTTCCTCGTCGCCACTCAGTTTCGCTGTCCGTATCAACCTCAGTATCGAAGTGAAACGTCGTAAACTGAGTTCGGCGCGCCAAGTTTCGAAGTTCACCAAAAGCTAGCTCCAACTCAGCATTCCCAACCGACCCACTCTGGTCGATGTAGACGGCGATGGAAGAGGTGTAACCTCTTTCCACACCTGGGTGAATCCCGGTATACTTTCGGTTAAGACGACGAACGTTACTTCGACGATCAGCACGGCGACTAAGACCGCAGAACTTACGAAGTATAGAGCGCCAATCGACCTCTTTGCTGATTAGCTCACGAAGCATCGAACGAGTACTTCCGCCAACCGACCCCCAGCGTCCGGTACGGTCACAATCCTTAACAGCGTCTTCCACTGCCTTGGCGATCTTTCCCTTGACGAGCTCACGTTCCTCATCGGATAGCTCGTCCCATCCGCTGTGCTCATCCATCCCACCAGGAAGGCCAGGAATCCCACCTTCGCCTTCTTCGCCTTCTCCGGGTTGTCCTTTTTGACCGTTCTCGATATCATCAGCGATTTGAGGGTCTTCCATCAGCTTCGTGAAGTACCACTCAGAAGACTCACCTCGTGGGAACGACTCAATCTTTGCCGAAACTCGTTCATAACGGGCAACAGACTCATCACCCATCTTAACCTTTTCTTCCTCAGTTAGCTCCTTGAAAGCCTTCCCGGGAATCAAGCCGCCCTCAGGAAGCTCATCCTCAGGAATGTCCGAGTTGATAGCCAGGTCAGTGGCGTAGTTATGAATGATATGTGGCTCCATCCGCCTTGAAGTGGTGTGTTCTAGAGCCAAGTGCATGGCTTCATGCTTGAGAAGACCCTTGACCTGCTTATCAGTAAGGCCGGCAAGAAACTTAGGATTCCACCACATGTGAACATCGCCGTCCTTAGCAAGGACGCCGGCTGTAGGAATTGCCTCAGTGCGCTCGTAATTGACGCCTCGGAGGACACCCGCAAAGAAAGGCTCATCAAGCATCATCTTCACTCGGTGAGGTTCAAGCTTGAAAGCAGCTGCCTTCGCCTCGTCCACGTGAGTGGCCGGCGTAAGTTCCGTGCTGGTTCCCTTGTTATCAGTTTTTGCCATGTTTCCTTTCCTCCTTGATTACATGTATATTATAACCTAAGCAGACAAAACTTGCACAAAACTATCTAAAAAAAGATGTAATACCCTTCACAGTACCGAAAAGACTTTTAAAAAGTATGGGAACTGTCCAAGGTAGTGTGATTAAAACTAATCCCAAAGCCGTGGTTATGAAAAAATCTTGCACTTCAGCAGGCATAATATCCCCCGTTTATTTGTGAGGCGGGAATTATTTAAGCTTTTTGCGCAATGTTAATGTCTATTTAAAAACTTTCTCTTTCGCTGTGTCGAACAATTCAGGTAAAAAAGATTTTTTAAGTCTTAATAGTCGTTCGAATTTTACTGCTTCTCGTGCATCTGTATAGAGTGTCGTTGGCTTTTTAACTTCGCCGTCGATAAGCTGTTCACTGAAGTCGTAAAACTTTGACCTCGGATTCTTAGGTGTGTTAGCAGATGCGTTGATACTCGTTATCAAAAATATTGTTATTGTTGCGATTAGTATGTGTGTGAGCATTTTCATACTCACTAAGTATTATGGAGCCACCGAGAGGACTCGAACCTCCGACCGGCTGATTACAAATCAGCTGCTCTACCAACTGAGCTACGGTGGCGTAATAAGTGGTCGGGATGGCAGGATTCGAACCTGCGACCCTCTGCTCCCAAAGCAGATGCGCTGCCAGACTGCGCCACATCCCGAATTTATGTGTAGTCCCAAGGGGAATTGAACCCCTGTCTCCGCCGTGAAAGGGCGGCATCCTGACCGCTAGACGATGGGACCTAAAATGGTGGGCGATGACGGACTCGAACCGCCGACCCCCTCGGTGTAAACGAGGTGCTCTACCAACTGAGCTAATCGCCCTCAAAATTTGGTGCCTCGAGAGGGACTCGAACCCTCAATCCCGAATGGGCGACAGATTTTAAGTCTGTTGCGTATACCAATTCCGCCACCGAGGCATATCATTATGAAAAATCCGGGCGTGGCTCTAGATGCTTAAAATTATACCCCAGCACCACAACCGTATCTTCTTTTACCATCACTCTTCTTACTAGCGCCTTATAAGTTGGATCCTTAACATCAACTGGCTCTTTGTCATGACCGAGATAAACTATAAGCTCACCTTCCTGTAGAATCCGGCCTGGAACTAAACTTCTCATTACGTTGGGTGCAAACCTTAACTCAGGTTCTCCTGAAGGCATTAGATGGTAATCTGTGATCCATGCAATTCTATCAGATCCCGGCGTTACCTGAAGGATCATTCCCTTTTTCAAGTCTGCAACTTTCATTACGCATCTTTTTTCGTAATAAAGCTCGTATCAAAAAGGTCAATGTTCATGTCAGGCTTTGCATAATGTGCATCGTCAAAAACGTAAGAGTGATCTGCATGTACACCTGGAATTAGTGCAACTATTCTATCAGCAGGAAACTTCTTATGGATTTGAAAGTAAGCCTTTTCCTTTTCTAATGCAGCATCAATATTAATTACGAATGTTTTCCTGCCTCGAACAAGAACTGCTGTGTAGGGTCTCATCACCATTTCTTTCTCCTCAAAAGATGTTCTAATCTTATCTTGTCAATCAGATCTTTACACACGAAAGTTTAGGATGCCTCATCATTTGCGACACCAAGAATTGCATAACCGCAAATATCACGCCAGGGACTTTCACCAAAAGCGTCCTTTTTGTTTGCAAGACGAAAAAGCTTGTCGATTACGCGTGTAATTGCTAGTGCATCACGATACTGCGAAGGATCGATCCCGTTTGGGTAAAGAACTTCAATGATCTTGCAAGCCTGTCCAAATGAATCTCCATAAGCTTCATTTTTTTCCTGAACTAACTTTCCAATACTATTGGCTATCTCCTGATAGTTTCCATATCCTTTATTGTCTGACATATGTCTCCTTGATTTACTTAGTTAAATTTAAAAACGACTATGGCGGCGTCGCCGGCTACGGCGCTTGTTTTCCACTTGCCACTCTGATCTATCGCGAAGTTTCTCTTCGTCTGTCTTCCAACATACCTTCGCGCAGTACCACTTGCCTGCTTTGGACATTGCACGAGGTGAACTACATTTATGACACTTTCCTGACTGCCGAGCAGTTCGATATGCATCTCTAGCTCGCTGGATCATTCGATCAACAATAGCATCAACTTCACCCATCCTATTAATACGTGTCTCATTAATAAGAGGTCGGTTTACGTCAGGGGATCTCACGTTGACTCGAATGGCATCTTTTCCTGTGGCTCGTACTATGACACCCAGAGTCGGGTTGTCCACAATTGTGGTGTATACTTGCACTTTAAGATTTGTGCCTTCGATAACCCGTTCATACAAGTGCTCTTTTATTTGATACGGGAGGGAGCTCGTCCTGCACTTATCGTCTGTCACCCTAGTGAATCCGGCACCGGTGAGCTTGTCAACGATTGAAATAGCCAAGTGCTGTCGACTATATTCACATTCTGGATCGTAGTGCATATTTCTCCCTTAGAACACTACTATTATACACTAACCAGAAATAACTTGCACGTACTTTTAAAAACTAATCGTCTTTGTTCCAAGGCGCATCGGGATCTTCCATTGTTGCGATTAGAGCTTTTTCAAATCCTCTTGCTGCAAACCATGCTCCCAGGAGCATACCCACTCCGGTACAGGCCACGATTAGGCCACCAATAAGTAAAGTATCAGCACTCATTCTCCATCCTCGATATCGACTAGGGTAATTTTCTCAGACACATCGTCATCCCCAAAATCTTTAAAGTTTCTAGATCGTTCTTGAACTTTTCTACTTGGGGTTTTGTGAGGCTGATCATAGCTTTCCCGGAGGTCTTCTGCCTTTATAAAACTTTCAAGCTTAAACTTAACCCAATTAGTTGAGTCATCATTTACTCTTTCAAATTTGAGTACATCACCGTCTTCCCTCATTTTTAGAGTATCTTCTAGAAAGGCGATGTCTTGATCTGATTCGGGAATGATTAAAAGCGTATATCTGTCAATACGCATCTGCATCTTACTTAGACACGAGGCTTGTAATTTTAGCTTTGACCCAATTATATCCGACGACCAAATATGGTCTAGCAACTGCTCCTGCAACTACTCCTAATAAAAAATCAACATTCATTTTTTGTTCTCCAGTTTTGTTACACGCTTACTAACGCGTTTCATGTGTTTAGAAACCCCGTCCATAGTGGTACGAGCGCTTCTTGTATCTTCAATCAAAATCTGAACTTCAGACTCCAATGAATCCAATCTCATCTGTGTTGTATAATAGAACCCACCCATAGTTATTAGAATCCCACCTAATACTAATATAGTTTTTAGATCTATCTTTACGTTTTCCACTTAAAATCTCTCCTGAGAATTTATGATTTGTTTTACATCTTCAATAGCGTCTACACCTAGGCTTAAGTGTTGAATTATTTCTCGCACTTCTAATCCGTCAGACTCTAGACTCTGTTCTAGAGCATAGGACGCAACAGCCCTAGTATCGGCCGGATGGAGACCGTTTGTTTTGGCCCACATCATGTAGTGATTGCCTGGATCTGACCCTTCAAGATTAGACATATGACCCGCTTGGGGATCAAGTCTGCCTCTCAAGTCTTGCTCCAAAGCTTCTCGAATTATCTCGATAAGATATGTGTATGTTACTTTCATGTTTATTCTTTGTTCTTAAAGTAATTATCTGCAAGAGCTCGCATTGTGCTGTAGAGTCTTCTACATTCACTGGGTACCCATGACGGAGACTCACACACAAAGATAAAATCAGGCTTTGTTGTGGGTTTATGTCTCCTCCTATCATTAATCTTATTATACTCACAGTACAAGGGCATATAATCACAATAGTCTTGGGAATTTTTATTTCCAAACCAGTTATATTCATCAATCTGATGGTTCTTATCTAGCCACCACACCCAATTATATTCGTTTAATTCGACGGGACTGTTCCACTGATTGTAGTAAATGTCATGACTGTGATCGATGTTGTCAATTATAAGTTCATGAAAATCCTTTACATGATTAATAATATCATCGTGATGAGAAGCAAAGACAATCTGCTTGGGATCTACTAGATTTTCTAGAGCTTTCTCAAAAATTTTAAGAAGATATTTTTCTCTTCTGGGACACGATTTGGGAAGATCTCCCATTTTTCTAGATATCATTTCCCATTGGACTGAGCTGCTTTTCCACCGAGAGTGAACCCATTCTTCATAGGACCCTACTGAAAGTGCCATTACAAAACTCAAATCAATTGAAAGAATATTTTTCATCAATACACCTAAGTGTACTGTATACATTTTTGAGAAAAAGTTCACCGATTAATCAGTGAGGGATCAACATTCTGTCGATCATATGATTTTCAGCACCCAGGAGGGAATAGGCTGGTAATCTTAAATACACTATTGCCAATTCTTCCATGGGTCCAGTACTTTCTGGACAGGATGTAGTAGTGTACTTTAATTTCTTGGTTTGATTTGCTTTTCGTGCGTCGCCATTTCTTTCGAACTCTCTCAGCATTCTTGTGTGGCTTGTCCCACTTCCTAACTAAGATATGAAGCTCTGTGTCTTGGCCTAAATCTCTTACACAACTTTTCCATGTTCTATCGAGCCAGTATCCATAGCTGGCATCAGACCACACTATTGCCTCTGGTTTGAGTTTGCAAAGACTTCCCTCTAAAGCAGAAGACATTATCGCGCTTCCTCCTGCAGAATGTCCTACAAACACTAGGCGAACTGAGCCTAACTCAGTTCCATGGGTAACTACTGCCCACGTTTCCAAATGTTCTTTAAGGCTTTCTACATATCGAATAAGCTCACCCGGTTTAGTCCAAACTCTTCCTTGTCGTCCACATCGTGTCTTAGTGTTTGTCGACCACGGCATTTCAGGAATTGCGATTGCAACCGAATTTCCATCTTCCACGATATCTTCCATTTGTGGAATTATTCTATTACTAAATGTTTTTTTGCTAAATCCGCCGCAGCCATGAAACCATACGATAAGTGTGATATCATCAGGAATCGTCGTGTTGGGCACCATCAATATGGTATCCCTACTTCCATTTTTGTGTTTTCTGTCCGAGGTTCCTAAATTCCAAACCCAAGAAATAGAATCAAAAGATGCCCCTTGCACTGCTTTTTCCCATAAAGAAATTGTCGGCTTATGCACATTAAGGCCAGTATATACTCTAGTTTCACCGTGAGCTGTAGATACCCAGCTACACACAAATAATACTAGAACTATCCTAAGGACGATCATCCTTAACACCTTTGCCGTACCACCGAGCATTTCTGCCCCGAACGTCGTAATGTGTAAAAGTCGTATATAAGCCAATGCCGCCAGACATCATCTTTCCTTCTTTTATTAACTTTACGATCTCAGCTTTTACTTCAGACGGAGACATCCCAGAAACTTTTATATCAGCAGCTTTTGCCTGCATATGCTGACTTCTTTTTGCCCCGCCGATTCGCCTATTATATTTGGGCGATCGATATCCGCTAATCACACGAATAGGCTTTTCTAAATGATCTCTTAGAACTTGTAGATTTTCACATAGAAGTTGGACATTGTCTAACAAGTCCTCGGGTACATCAGATCCATCTCTACATTTAAACTCACTTAGACGAAAGTTTTTAGTCAGCTGAGTTGTCTGTGTCACTTTCTTCTTCTCCTTGGGCAGCTGGTTCGGACTTATCTTCCAGGTCTTCATCAGTTGCCTCAGCCACATAAAGATGGACAAATGCATCCGGGTTGCTCCATTTAGTGGTTTGCCATACAGGCGTTACTAACACACTTTTGTCTTTTACTAGTGAACTGAACTCTTCATTCTTGAGTGAGAACTCAATAATTGCTGTTCTTACTTGTTCTTCAGATAGTCTTATTTCTGCTAATGGTTTTTCATTATCCATGTTGATCACCCTTCAAAAGTGACATGATCAGCTAGAACTTCATCCAAACTATTGACAATTGAAGAAAGAGTATACGCTGCATCCTGAGCTCTCATTTGTGCCACAGGATTTTGCTTACCCTCGATCTGCTCGAAAGCTTGTCGTGCAAACTCTCTTAACTGTACTAACATCTGTACTTCTTTCTTACTCATAATATTCTCCTATTAAAATTGCTCTGCCTCAGTTGACTCTTCTAACGCCAAGGTCGAGGCATTACCTGACGATACTACTTGCGCAACTGCATCAAAATAACCGGTACCTACTTCTCTTTGATGTCTAGTTGCAGTATAACCCTTGCTTTCAGCATCAAATTCTTTTTGCTGAAGTTCTGAATATGCTGACATGTCTCTTTCTTGATAATCGCATGCCAGTTCAAACATATGATAATTTAGATTATGAAACCCTGCTAACGTGATAAATTGAAACTTGTATCCCATCGCACCTAATTCTCGCTGGAACTTTGCAATGGTGTCATCATCTAAGTTCTTCTTCCAGTTAAAGCTGGGCGAGCAATTATAGGCCAATAGTTTATCCGGATATTGCTCATGAATTGCGCTAGCAAATGCACGAGCTTCATCTAAATTAGGGGTACTTGTCTCACACCACAGCAAATCAGCGTATGGTGCATATCTAAGGCCTCTAGAAATAGCCATCTCTAGACCCCCTGTAATTTTATGAAACCCTTCGGGTGTCCTTTCTTTTGATGTTATGAAGCGTGTGTCTTCATCGTCGATATCGCATGTCAATAACTTAGCACTATTGGCATCGGTTCTCGCAATCAAAAGTGTATTAGTTCCCATCACATCCGCAGCCAATCGAGCTGCGACTAATTTCTTTATGAACTCAGACCCAGGGACAAGAACTTTTCCCCCTAAGTGACCGCACTTTTTGGCAGATGATAATTGATCTTCAAAATGAACCCCTGCGGCGCCGGCGCGGATCATAGACTTCATTAGCTCAAATGCATTCAAAGGTCCACCAAAGCCGGCTTCTGCGTCTGCAACAATGGGGGCAAACCAATCCCTAGAGGCTTTGCCATCATTTTCTGACCATTCTATCTGATCTGATCTTTGAAGCGCGCTATTAATCTTTTGGACAAGCATAGGTACACTGTGGACTGCATATAAGCTTTGATCCGGATACATCGAATGTGAATCATTGGCGTCAGCAGCAACCTGCCAACCAGAGCAATATATTGCGGGTACTCCTGCCTTTACCATTTGCATCGCTTGATTTCCTGTTACGGCTCCCATTGCGTGTGTGTAGTCTTTTGTGGTTAGAAGTTCCCATAGTCTATCCGCTGCAGCTTGTGCAAACGGTGACTGTTCAGGTTGAGATCCTTGAAGTCTGCGAACATCTTCTTCTGTGTATGGTCGTTCACATTGTGACAACTTTCTTGACGTTTTACCCATTCTTGATCCTTTCATATGCGGTCAAAGTTAAAAAGCTTTCTAGATCTGGTCTTTCACACATTTCTAGAAATAGTTTACTTGCTTCTCTTAGCGTCTCATCCTCTTCGACTAATCCAGCTGCAATTGATCCTACTAAGTTATATGTTATAGCAGTCCCATCATTTATGGGAACTTGATATTTTAACCATTGCCAGACTTGAGTCCTGGAGATCTCAGCAGTAGCAGCATCTTCCATTAGATTATAGAGAGGTACGCAGCCGTTCCCAGAAAGCCATGAAGAGAGGTACCTAATACCTACATCAATATTCTGTTTAAGTCCCTCTAATGTTATCTCTCCTTCAGGTGGAGCCAAAAGAAGGCCGGGATCGGTGGTTGTATAATTTGTCACTTTATCGATTTGATTGGTTTGCGGCATGTGTTCATCAAAAATATCTCCTGCCAAAGAGACTAGGCCCGGGTGAGCAACCCATGTACCGTCATGACCAGCTTGGACCTCACGAAGTTTATCGTTACACACTTTAGTCATGGCGAGCATGTTCCCTTCTTCATCATTGCGAATAGGAATTTGAGCGGCCATTCCTCCCATTGCATGTGCGCCTCTTTTATGACAAATTTGTATAACTGCCTTAGAATATGCGTCCATAAACGGAGAAGTCATACCAATAAGTCCCCTGTCTGGAGTTACTCTGTCTGGGTGATTTTGAAAAGTCTTAATATAGCTAAAGATATAATCCCACCTACCACAGTTTAATCCTGCTGAGTGATGTCTTAGTTCCCACAGGAGCTCATTCATTTGAAAAGCAGCAGGAAGTGTTTCCAGGAGAACAGTAGCTTTTATAGTTCCGCGCGGAATGCCTAGTTGATCCTGTGTGAAGTTAAAGACATCGTTCCACCATCGAGCCTCTAAAAAGCTCTCTAGTTTTGGTAAGTAAAAATACGGTGCCTTTTCCTGCTCAACAAGACACTTGGCATTATGGCACATGTATAAGCCAAAATCAAATAAAGCGGCGGGACATCGGTCCCCATCAACTAAGAAATGTGCTTCGCTTAGGTGAAGTCCTCTTGGGCGAACGAATAACACAGCTGGGTTTTCATTCAGCTGGTATAATCCTTTTGTAGGATGGTTATATGTTATCCTACCCCTTACAGCGTCATATAAGTTTTGCTGCCCCTCTAAGAGATTTTCCCATGTAGGTGACAATGAATCTTCAAAATCCGCCATAAACACATTTGCACCCGAATTCAATGCGTTAATAACCATTTTCCTTTCGGGTGGTCCTGTAATTTCTACGCGGCGGTCTTGAATATCATGAGGCACCGGGTCAATTTTCCAATCTGACTCTCTTATGAGCTGCGTGTCTGGATTAAAGCCCGGGGTTGCGCCGGCGTCAAATATTTTTTGCTGAGACTTTCTGTCTTCTAATAAATCGGCCAGCCTAGGCGAAAACTGTCTGCATAAATTAGAGACAAACTCTGTTGCCTGATTCGTTAGAATGTTTTTTTCTGTGCTCAATTTAGTCTTCTCTTTTTAGATAGAACTATATAGTAGTATCCCAATTTTATGCTCCTTGTATACCAGGAATAATGATTTCATTAATTATTCGTATAGTTTCTTTTGGGCCTGTTGTAGAAAATCCTTTGTTTGCGCCTAGTTTTTTCCACAGACTATAATCATTTCCTCCTGGGGTACATTTATCTCCCACAAACCATACATCGCCTGTACAATGTCGCAAAGCATGAGTTTTGTCCCAACCATTAGGATGTATGTCAATGGACGTAGATCCCCCTAGATTGAGATCGATTCCGGGAATGCCTGAAGTGTCCAAGCGGACACGAAGGGCATCCCGCATATGCATTCTTATATTCTTTGACTGATCTAAATCTATAAACCTTGTCCGCTCACTAGACTCGGCATCTCTGCCCACCATAGCCCAATTTAGCATGCTCTTTCTGTAAGAAATAAACTGTCCTGTCAATGCATAAAATTTTAAATTTTCATTTACGAACTGCAGCTGTAATTCTAGAACATGTCTTACTAAGTGAGAATACTCTTTTTCGCCCATAAAAGACTTCATATCTGTCTCATAAAGATTATTATACACTTCCAGATCTTTATCCCACTCAAATAGTTGTGTTCCATTACATGGCATTATTGAAGTTTTGGAAGGGCATATTTGTAAGAGATTTGATATTTGCTGATCAATGTAGTAATATGGACTTCCACTAACAATTCCAATCTGGACTCCCTCTAAAGAAAAGAGGGAACTCATTGCATCTAGAACACTAGTGTCAATTGATTCTCGAGGCGGCGTTAAGGTGCCATCCATGTCAAACAGTATTGTAGCTGTTGGTCTTCTTTTAGGGTTTCTTGAACTCACTTAAATACCTTTCTCCCCGATCACATAATATTGTAACCACATTTCCTGTCGGGTTAAAGGTCTTGATGTAAGTTTCTGCAGCTAATAAATTTGCCCCTGAAGATATTCCTACTAATACACCGTGAGTTTTCGCGAAGGTCAAAACTCTATTTTTTGCATCTTTAGTTTTAATGGGCTGTATTAAGTCGAAGAGATCCGGATTTGCTAAAAAGTCAGATCCATCTCCAATTCCCTGAATTCCGTGCTGATCAGCTGCCTCGAAGGGTTTAACCATGCATACATGTGTATCTAAACTATTGTCTAGTAACGCCTGTCTCACTCCCATAATAGTTCCACCGGTGCCGGCGCCTGAAAAGAATGCACTAAAAGGCTCATTGGGTGGGAGTTGATCTAAAATCTCTGCCGCGGTTGTCAGCCTATGACACTCGATGTTTAATCTATTTTCAAATTGCATTGGTGACCAGCAGCCCTTCGCAACAAGATCGTTTCTTTTGTTAATTGCCCCTTCAAAATCACTGTCGGCCACTTCAATTATAGATGCTCCATACAATATCATCATCTGTCGTCGCTCTAATGACATATTACGAGGCATTATAATTTTAACGGGAAGGCCAAGAGAAGCACCGATAGCTGCAAGTGCGATACCGGTGTTACCACTAGTGGCTTCTACCAGTGTGGATGAAGAACAAATTTCCCCTCTTTTCAGGGCATTCTCAACTATAAACTTTATAGGTCTATCTTTGATTGATCCTGTGGGATTAACTGTCTCTAGCTTAGCATAAAGCCGAGATGATATTTGCAACAGGGGTGTGGGGGATATATTTTCCCACGGGTCTTTAAGTTGAAGAGACATATCTTTCAATATTAGACTACTCTAGACCGGCGTTAACCACTTCATATAGAGTTGGTGCTCTGGGGGGTGATGATAGCTTTAGATAGAATTCTTGTGGCATCTTGCTACCTTTTTTTTGATTACACTTAGTACACGCCAATACAACATTGGCCCACGTATGTTCTCCCCCTTTTGACTTGGGTATGTAATGATCTATTGTTCCTGTTTTAATAGTAACTTTCACCCCACAATATTGGCAACGCCCTTTATCTCTAATAAAAAGATTTCTCTTAGATAAAGACGCACTGGCACTAAATTTCTTAACCTTGGCAGCAATGATACCGGTAATAAATCGAACTTTTACTGGGAAAGGGATTGGCCCTCTGGAAGTTCCAATTGTTAGAAAGTCATGTATTTCTACAACTTCAGCTCTTCCGCCTAGAATTGCGCTTAACGCTCTCTTCCAGTCAGTCTGAAAAAGCGGCTCGTATCCTGTGCTCAGCATCAACACCGGCGTTTTTTCCAGCATCATACTCCGAATCATTTGAATGTATCGTGCTGTATAAAATGCACATTTTTAAGTATTAAAAACTAACACTGCTCTAACAAATACTGCGACACTATGTGTCGCCTAAAGTTAATTTGTGAGTATGACAATTTCTCTAAACTGCCAGATCTGTCATCTAAACCTGCACGATCGTAAAGAAATCTTAAGTCTCTTTTGTACTTCTCCTCTTGTCTTCTTGTGGGATATCTTTTAGAAGACTGACGAGCTGTATGCTTAAGAGCTTTTCGAAGTATTTTTCTAAACTTTCGTGTTGCCTGTCGTCTATCGACAGGAGACATATTTTCTAATGTCTTTTTAACATGTTGGGTTTCACCTGAAACTAGCAATGGAATAATCCCCATTTCAACGCATTGAAAGTTGACAATTATTTCTTTTTCGTCGATTAGCATAAGACAAACTCACAAAGAAACTATGAGAATATTATAGTCTTTCTTACTTTAGATTTACACAGATGTTTTGATTCTTAGAAATTAATCTTCTCCGTGATATTCATCCAGAGCATCTTTTGCATCTTCGACCAACGTTATTACAACTGGATCTATTCCTTCTTCTTCCAGAAGTTCAATTAAATGATCAAATGCGTCTAAAACTGTTTGTGTTACCATTATCTTTCCTCCCCTTTAACATATAATATTACATAAGAGCGTAAAAATGCAATATTTTTTATTTTTTGGAATCTTTACCATCATGCATATTCTTGTGTGGATTGGTACTAATTGGCAGTTAACCGACAATGCCGACCCCCAGCAAGCACTTGTAATCTCTGTTATATGTGCTATTCCCATTTCATTACTAGCATTTTACGGGACACGTATAGGATACTCTCAATTCGGAAGTGTGTGGTCTATTCGTCTAATTGTATTTGGAATATCTTACATCACATTCCCACTCTTAACATGGGTCCTACTACATGAGTCCCCTTTTAACACAAAAACAATGCTTTGCATTGGTTTGTCATTTCTTATTATTCTGATACAACTGTTTGGCTCAGATAATTAAATTTATAGGAGAACAATACATGCGTCTTACAGAATCTCAATTACGTAACAAAATTCGGTTAGTCCTTACAGAACTTTTAGGGGCTCGATCCAAAAAAGGTGGGACACAACTTCAACGTGCGCTGGGGTACGACGAAGAGACCTGGGATGGTGCGGGTGGCGGTGGTGGCGGCCATTACGCGTATGATGACGATGATGCGGCATATGATATCGGCGTCGCTCTCGACACAGACGATTCCGGTGAAGACGATTAATCTTTTTGCATGAAGAAAATATTGACAAGACTTATAGACAAACTCAACATCGTTCCTTTTCTCTGTCTTGTCTTTATTCTAAATCTCTTAGATGCATACCTTACTCTTACATGGGTTGAAGCCGGCATTGCAACTGAGGCGAACCCAATCATGGCAAACTTACTCAATCTGGGTGAGGAATGGTTTATATTAGGGAAAATTGGTGCAGTGAGCCTCGCATGCTTTCTTCTTTACTACTGCAAGCATACGCGGGCTTCAAAAGTCGTTGCACTTATCTCATGCATTCTTTATCTAAGTGTGCTGGGCATTCATGTTCATGGAGTTTATGAACTAGGCATCCCTTTTCTTTGGATCTTTTGAAATCTTCTTAGATAGCGCAAATGCTTAGGTTTTTCTTTACAGCGCCCTGAAGCTTTGGGTTTTCTAATCGCCTGAACCCAGGCCTGGATCCATCTTTTTTCCGGGCTTCTTGCTTTGCATTTTCTTCTTACAGAAGGTAATTGTCTGACTATATGTGTCATCCAGGCTTTCGCAGAATTGTCAGGATCCGTTCGATCGATCTTATAGCCCCATCGACTCTTCTCCCACCATGGCCACAACTGGAGTATGCCTATTGCTTTTGGTGTCTTTTTGTTTCTGCTAAACTTTCGATCACCCTTTGCCTTAGGATTAAAGCCAGACTCAGCGCATGCAGCTGCTAGCAGCATTCCGTCTAATTTTATAGGAACATTAAAAGATTTTTCTATCTTATAAAGGCGTGTCGCAATTTTCTTTGCTTCGCCTATTCTATGGGGAGGTACATTTTTACAATTTTCTACAGCAATATCAACAATGGACTTTATCTGTGTCGTCTCTTTTGTCGGCGGTGCTGTTGTCAATATTAAAATGATCGTTAAAATACTTGTCATCTTTAATCATCTCTATCTTTTGATTTCGTGTTAGTTTCTTGAATTTACATTCTATTGAAGCAGCCCTAGAACGTGTAAGTGATTTGCTGCGAAAAATTAATCTTACTGGTCTGCGAGATCTTGTGTACTTAGCTCCTTTTTTAGTATGATTGTGGGCATGGATCCTTTTAGAAACATCAGTAGTTATCCCACAATATAAGGATTCATCGCTACATGTGACTACATAAACATACCAGGGTTTACTCATCGACGTGATGTAGATCACTCATCTTATAAACAACCCGAGATCCATCTAACAATTCCAAGAGACATTCAGACTCTGAAGATGCTGATCCCCCGACCATCCATGGTACATTAGAATTTTGTCGAACTTCTACAACTACACCTTTGACTCGTGTATCTAAGAACGCCTGTACTTTATCACCTATTTTTATTCTTCTCATTTTATGCCTCTCCCTTATTCATCTTCATAAATCTTAGCATCATTAAGTGCTCCCCAATTGTTTTAGATAGCTCATCTGTGTGTGACTGCGTCCACTCTCTACTCTTTTTTATCTCTTCTAGCATAAACCAGAGAGAGCTGTTTTCATCTTTGAGTTCTTCGATCAAAGTAAGACAATACTGTAGAGAATTATACTCCCAACTCTCTTTTGTACTTTTTCCTTCTTTGACTGAGGCAGCAATTCTATTGCGTATTTCTTGCAAAATTTTATCATCTTGATCACTCATTTACACCTCATCTTGTAGTAACATCTCAAGGACATCTAAATAATCAACATATTTCTCTTGATGTACACCGTATAAGGCAGTTACAACACTAGATAATAGGGAATTTCCATCTTGAGGTGTGAAAGCAAATCCCGTTACAACAGAACCTTTATGTGACCCTCTAGGAAATACAGACACGCTGGGTTGACACACAACTACATGATTGTATATTCTTCCATAAAATCCATGGTCTCTCCCAAAGCTGAATACTTTATTCGCAGTCTTATGCTTAGTTAGTGTTACAAACTTATCATCTTTAAAACGATGGGTTACTTCTTCAGCGCTCATTTCTTCATTTAAGGTAATTGTAAATCTAACAACATGCATGTATTGAGAGTTTACTTTCATTGCACTAGATCTCAAATTTAGAGCTTTCCCTGTTACTGTTTCGAATAGATCACTCACGTCTCTAGCATGATGTGTACCAAATGTTTCATCAGTATGATTTCCGCACGTAGGTGAGGGAGTGAATCCATCATCTTGACTTGTATCATTTGATCGACGTATACATACAAAATCTCCCGACACTAATCTATCTGGTTTATCAGAAGTTAGTGTTGAAATCAATCTACCGATTGCATGTGTATTACAACTAACAACCTGTATAAATTTTTCATTAGCTTTGGTTAATGCATTCCCATGAAGAACTTCATCATTTAGACCGTAAGCATACGGTGTCCCAAATCCTTTTTCGCTCCCTTGCGCAACGAAAAGAGGAGACTTAGTTCCGAGACCGTCTGCATAAGCGATATCATAGTAGTGTATTTCTTTGTTTTCATTTCCTGCAGGAGTGCAGTCAATTACAACGCTTGATAACTGCAACGCTTCGTCAAAAGTTAACTTGGGTTTATGGCCTAATTTTTTAAATGCTTCTTCTAGGCCTGAGTTTACGGCGAGGTCTGCCCCTTGATTTACTAAACTATTAACTTTTGCTACTTCGTAGTCTAGCGGAGTTCTCTTATGAAAAATGACTCTATCAATTCCTAGATCAGATTTCCTTCGAGCTAGAAGACCTATTAAAGGCTCCCCGATTGTACCGGTGCCAATAACTAAAACTGTTTTATTATTGCTCATTTAAACATGTTCCTTAGAAAGTACAATACTATTCTAAGCACATACGTGTACTTGTTTCATAATCCCTGAGCTTGTGGGTATCTTTTCCGAGCGTAGTTATAATATTGACGACGCATTTCTACCATGAAGTCATGCAAGTCCTCTTCTGAATATCCATTTGACTTCCCTGTCTCATAGATTCTGTATAGTTCATCATCTATAATATTTCCCAGCGTTTCTCGATTGGACTTTGCCCTTTTCATAAATCCAGCAATGTGTGCTTTTATTTCAGCCGGGCAAAGGTAATATTCGCCTGCATTCTTAAGTGTCTGCCAAATCACATTTGCTGTGGGCGTCTTTTCCTGACAATCCATTAGTTCCCACGTCTCTTGACCTGAGTGTTCTAATTCGTGTCTAATAGCATCGACGAGTTCATCATTGATATGACTTAAAATCTGGTCGGGATAATCCCTGGGTAGCACAAGATTTACACGCAGGTCAGAAGTTGCCCGTTGTTCAGGAGTTGCATCCAAATCAAACTCATAAGCAGCATCTGCATTAACAGATTGGCCCTCTATCATATCTATAATCACATCCCTAAGGTAATCTATTTCTTCAACTTCCGGTACATTCTGCAGCTTAAACTGAGCTTCTCCGGATTGAGAAAAGTAATCCCGTACTTCTGAATCTTTTAATGCGTTGATCACATGTCGTTTTATTGCAGTTGTGTATCTATCTAGTTTTCTACCCGTGACTACAGCCTCAGAAATTCCTTCTTTGAGGAGTGTCCTTACATACTTGCGGAGTAGGTTCATTGCTTTTTTCTACTTGCTGGTTCGTTCCAACAACCACAAGGGCAGCATCTTCCAATAAAAAGTCCTGCTAGTTTCCTTATGTATTCAAGTAGTAGTTTCATTAGTAATTCGTCGCTCCAATAATAGACATATCTGGGTACCTCTTTGCCATCTTGTCTTTGAGATGACCAATTTCCTTACGCATCATTTTACCGAAATGTACAGTATCGCCTGGTTTCGCGATTCTGACGAAGAATTCATCAACTAATCTACTAGCAACACCTTGACCTGATGAATCTCCACGAGTCTTCATATAGTCAATGTACCATGCAGTCCCTCCATCAGATTTACTATAATCTTTGTGGTAGTCCAAGAACCCGATGATGCAGACATTGGAAACGCCAGGAATTATTTGGCCCTTACGCGGTTTTTTTAAGCGGCGGCCTGATTTGCCATAACGCTCCATCTCCTGATATTCTTTGAAATAGGCGTCACGGTGATTTGGGGGTTCTGTCACGGAGGAGTCACAATATGCTAATCGTTTAACGTTGCTGGCGCGATAGTATGTAAGAGGAGAATCAATCTCTTTAAACTCTACACCCTCATCCAATAATTCCCTTATGTACTCGCGGAGAAGTTTCATGGTGTGGGCTTTCCCTGCCACTTCTTCAATACGTCCTCAAGTGGGAGTCTATTTTCAATTCTAAACTGATCTTTCCCTCCATAAGATTTCAATGGCCATTTTTTCGGATTGTCCTCTAAATACTTCATAATCTTTTCCTTAGACTGGGGCATACCAAGATCTTTCATGTATGCTGGAGAGAGCTTGTTTAGTTCTTCCAGTCGATCCAAAATAGGTGTTCCCGGGGTTATCTTGTGGTACGTCTTTGAAAGAGAGTTTTTAGGATCAAAATAATACTCTACAAACTCAGGGGTATAGCCTGTGGGTACGATGTATCCCTCTTCTGGGTCGTCAAAATACTTTGGAGGTATATGTTCACTACTGCTGTAAGATTTCTCTGTGCCTCCAAATTTTTTTGCCAGGTCTTTTTGACCGTGGCAGTCGTCATTCGGATCTTCAGTTTGGGGAGACTCCATGAAATCTCTTTGTCTCGCCTCAATATCCGGGCGACTATTGAGATAGTAATCCCAAACAGCTGTTGCATCGGAAGAGACCTCCCTAGGATCAGGGCCCAATCCCTGGAGGCCCTTTTTCTCAGCGATCTCAAACGCCAAATCATAAAGAAGCGGACCTAAACCATGGGAAGCCCTAACACCAGCCCCGCTAATTACAGCGGCACCATTACAAGGTCCTGTCGTAGACTTTCTATACGATGCTTGGAGCTGACCTATTTGTCTGCCCTCCCTATTAACCAGACGAATGTCAATAGCAGCTCTATCACCGCCAATCGGTCCAAAATTCATCATGCTAAAATCAACACCCATCTTGAGTGCCTTCTCTAGCTGGGCTTCTATTTTTGGATTTAGTTTGCTTTCCAGTAAAATTTGCCTGATGTACTCTCTTGTCAGTACTTCTTTTACCACTTCTTCGTCTTTAAAGGCAGATGGTACTAAATCAACACCTAGCTTATCTGCTGCTTTCATTAAAAAGGGCACCAGCACACTACCTCCGGGTGCTACAGCTGCTGCGCCAATTACTGTTCCTTTGCCGATATCAGCTAGCTGATCTTTAACAAACTCAACTTCTGACCCAGTCAGGTCATACCCATGAAATGATTTTGCTAGAGTGCCTCCCATCATTGCTGTCTCTTCGGCTTCCTGCTTCAAGTCTTGAAAAAACTCTTTTGCCTTTCCGGGAAATTCACGAATCCAATTTTTTACGTCTTCAATTTTTGACTCTTGGATTGATGATAACCACGGGCCAGCCTGACCGCTTTTCAAACAGTTGACCATGGTCTCTTCAGCAGTATACTCATCATGAATCTCTGGTTGGAATATGTCGTAATACGTTTCTCTGTCAATCCCGTCTGGTTTTGTGTCGCGGGTCTGCCAGTCAAATATCATATCACCTTTTTCAACCCAGGCATGCAGGACTGATTCACCTGAGAACTTATCCGTTATTCTTCCGTGAACCACCTTAAACCTTGTAAGGTCATTGAACTCTTCATCTGTAGAACCTTGCGCCATCTTGACAGCATGAGGATAGCATTGACCTATAGCTATTTCGACCAGCAAACCCCTTAAGTACTCGCGAAGAAGTTTCATTTGACCCCCAGTTTTTTAAGATAAGATTTCATCGTCATGTTAGCTGGTAAAATTAATTGTCTATCAGTTCCCACAACAGGAACACCATATGA
>Ga0209756_1001517_pt1 | contig 21293 bp, 25 predicted proteins | sample ETNvirenome_6_85_FD_184071 | JGI IMG/M metagenome (GOLD analysis project Ga0209756, IMG submission 184071) | Marine viral communities from the Pacific Ocean - ETNP_6_85 (SPAdes) (version 3) | ecosystem: Environmental > Aquatic > Marine > Oceanic | place: Pacific Ocean | collected 2013-06-19 | reverse complement strand
ATATATCCCTCACGGAACGCCATAATGGTACCCCATATATGGGTGCACCTGCTGCTTTCATTGCTAATTCTAATTTAAGGGCAATTATTTCTTCTAGTGTAAGAGAGTTTAATATAACTTCAAATTCTAAGTTTGTTTTCTTTTCTCTTAATAGTTTCTTACTTACACTGTAATACTTGTTTTTGCCTTGAATTCTTTTCTTTTTCTTCCAAGTCATTGTTGCTTCTCATCGCCTCCTGCCCAACCAACCTCAACTAGGGTAACATAAGCGGATCCGAATGTCAAGAACTTTTTTTTAGTGGGGGATCCCATGTTCGTCTTTGACGGCAAGGACACACGCTTCATATTTTGCCTTATCCTTCCTGCCAACTTTGGCGGTACATATCGCCCATGGATTAACTTTTTCTGATTCAGATTCGTCTAAATTTTCTTCTCCATCTAAGGCGTCTGGATTAGTCCATTTTAATTTGGCGTCCTTAGTGCGTTTTTTACCATCACGCCGAACTGCTTTATTATAAGTGTTTTTTTGCTTTCCGGTATGGCGACTATCTTCGCGATTCTTCTCTGATTTCGCTTTTGCTACAGCCGTATCATCGGCTTCTTGGAGCGCCTCTGGATCTTCAACAGCTTCAGGTGCAGGTGCATCAAATTCGGCTTCTTGCGCTTTCTCTTCTTCGTATTCAGGAGTTGTCGGCTCCTTCGCTGTGGCACCTAGTTCGGTTTCGAATTTATCAAAATAAAGTTTAAGATTAGTTATTAGATAATCATAAAATAAATCTTGATCAACTTCATCACCTAACACTTCATAAGAGTCCATAATAATTCTTTCTATTCTATCAAAATCGGTTTGAGCTTTGTTTCTTCCAGTTAGATCTTGTCCTGGGATCACTTCAAAAGATTCCTCCTCCTCTTCAGCGGCAGCTTTCTCTCCTGTTGGATCTTCAATGTCGATAAATTTCTCATTATCGCGAGGATCATCTAGTGTAATCTCAATATCCTCGTCTTCCTCTGTGAGTGCTTCGGGCACCGCATTATCATCTGCCTGTAGCGGAGCTAATGCACTGATAACATTTCTTAGGACATGGCTGCGATAAGAGGTTCGCTGTTCGAGCTTAGTAGTAAGAGATTTAAATCCACGTGATAGAATAGGAACAATCTTCTTGAGGAGATCGGACAGTTGATTAATTCCTGTATTTGCATGTGGCACAGGTTCTGTTTTTTCTTGAAGAATTATTTTCCGAATGCAGTGCCTTAAAGCATTTTCCATTTGATACTGTTCAAGAAGAACCCGCTGTTGATCATTAATATAAATAATACCCTCTCGCTTACTCTCTTTAATTTGTTTCTTAATTCGCTTACGAATCAGTTCTCTTAATTTCATTTCCACTACGACTTCTTCTCTTTGAATCATGCCTTTCTCCTCATGTTTAAGCGATCTTTCTTCTTCATCCCTTCTCTGTCCCAGCGGCATCGAATATCCTCCGGCTGCGGCCGCCCCTGACATTTCCTCTATTGTATTTAGTTTGTGGAGAATCATTTGGTGGATTGCGGGATCAAACCATCCCATTATTTCTTCAAATCTTTCCTCGTCGGCTCTTTCAAGTGCCTTCCTTAAAGAAGTTCCGCTCATTTCCCCAAACCCCTCGATATCTCTGCTGACATGGGGCGCCTCTTCAATTTTCCAATCATATCCTTCTCTGGTGACGCCACCTCGATTATTAGCGCCAAAACGCATCCTATCCTTCTCGCCCACAAAATAAGTTACTTCAACCTCTCCAGGATTATATTGTTGAAGCAGTTCCAAAACATTGTAAGGATTTTTAACTTGAATAATTCTATCTGCCGGAATTCCGTGTCGGCTCATTATTTCTTTTTTTTCATTAAAATCAAAAGGAGATCTGGGAGGATCGACTAGATCAGAAGTAGCCACATATACCTCTCCCTCCTCGTTAAACTCATCTACAATCTGCCTATAAGTTTCTGCGTGATGTTGTCCCATAGGCTGAAAACGGCCGGGATATACAAAAATCTTTTTCTTTTCTTCAACTTCGTGCTCTTTAAGAGGGGCTTCTCCCCCCCGGGAATATTTCCCCATCCCTAAAATCTGATTAATGGGAGCAAAATGCCCCGTAAATTTATATTGATGGCCATCGAATTCAAATACGATCCCCTCGCTAGCCACTTTAACTGCCTTAGTGTCGCCGATTTTCCAATTAAATAAGTCGTCCAACTTAGCAATGTCGGCTTCGCTATGTCCATAAACACCTGCCCTAATTCTTTTGACATGATCAGATAATTTGTGCTGCAATTTTTGGCTTCCTTTTTCTTTGTCTTCAACGAATTCAAAAACCGTTTGAATTTCAGTAAGATACTGAACAGCAAATTTGTGAGTAATATCTTCTAAGGGTTTGCGCGCTTCCTTCAGAAGAGCGCGAATGTTTTTCGGATCTAAAAGGAATTTTACCTTCGCCATCAAATCCACACCCTCAATATTAGGAACGAGTTTTTGAATGTTTTTTATATGTAATTCAGGATTGTTCTTTTCGCCCATTATTCGACGCATAATAAGTTCTTTCACTCTATCGTCAACTTCTTCTATTTCGTCTAATAATCTATTTTCTACAAAGTTTTGAAAATAGCTCGACAGCGGATCGCCATCATCTACATCATATTCCCCCATCAACTTATTAAGTGAGCCTATGGCTTCAGCCGCCATCGTTTGATCTTCTATTTCTTCTAAAATATGTACCTTATTTACAATCACTTTGTAAGAAGGCCTTCCCTTTTCTACCTGCACTACTGCATTTAAATAAGATTCCAGCTTTTGAACTTTTTCGTCGTCGGCGACTGTCTCTAGCTTAACATCTCCGTCGTCATATCTCACCACCTCTTTCTGTTTAACGCGGTGAACCAATAAAGTTTTTACATCATAATCAATAACATTAGGAGTCAAAGGATTCATCACTTCACACGCATAATAATATGTCCCTAGATTACCAAACAATTCAGTTTGAGTCTCTGGATCCATCAAGCGAACCGCCTCATTCCAATCTTGCCATGCCTCGTGGAAGGCATCTCTTAAGGCAAAGCGGGCATCTTCAGCGATATGAGTTTTTTCTTCCCACCTCTGAATCATTCCCTTTTCATCTAAGCCGCCGGCTAAAATATCGCTGTCAGTGAGCGCTCCCAAGGCATGCCGCTTACGTGGAGAGTAAGAAAGATAGAGGCTTTGGCCATCTGTCTTCTCTGTTACCAGTTGCAGTTTTCCCTTAACTGCATCTTTGAACATTTCCTTCATTTTCCCAAATGAAAGATTGACATTCTCATAGGGATGTGACATGTGTTCAGCGCCCATATTTACTCCTTACCTTCTTCTAATACCTTTACTTGCTCTTCAAGTTTCGTCAGCTTCTCATTGAGCCTGCGCGTGTATCGCCGAATTTCACGCAACTGTTGCTGTGCCATCTCTAAACGACGAGAATCCGCCGTACTAGATGGGCGAATATTCGTGAGAATTTCTTTTAATGATTGAAGATAACTGTGCATACTAGGAGATTGAGATTCTCCCATGAGAAACCGTCGAGTCATGTTGTTGAAGTCCATAACTACTCCTTCTTGGCGCCACTGTCACCGAGTAATTTCTTTAAAAGTCTTTTACCCCGCTTTTTGGCTTGTTTGGCTACCTTTTTAACTTCTTCTACTACGTCTTCTACCGCCTCAACGATGTCAGCCGGCGCTTCTTCCACTTCCTTCGCCTCTTCAACCTCTTCAGCTTGTCGAGCTTTTAATACAGCTAATTTAGCTGCTCTTCTTTTTCTTGGACTTGCCATGTTGCTTTTCCTCCTGTTTGTTTTTAGACTCGTTTAAAGCCTCTAATAACATTTTTCTGATCATTTCTTCGAGCCCGTACTTCTTTTTAAAAGCCCTCGAGGGCTTGAGCCCTGCTCCCTTCATATCGGCGAGTTGATCGGCTACTTCTGGCGCTTCGCGTCGTTGCTTTTTAAGTGCCTTCTTAATCTGCCTGTTCGACATCCCAGTGTCCCTCATGTCTTTTATATAAATTTTTTCTTCCTCTGATCGCGCCACGACAGGATCCTTTCGAGCGGATCCCCCTTTGGCTTTCCCTTTGTCTTTCTCTTTTTTGGTGCCGGCACCCGCCTCGCCCGCACTGACGAATCCTGGCCTCGAGCCTCCGGGAATGTCCTTTTTTTGCTTCTTACGATTTATTCCTGACGGTTCGTGTTCCCCTGCATCCGCATCTTGCTGATCCGCCGGCCTAGGATCGGGCGTGGGAACTTCCCACTCTTCCTCATCTGAAAAAAGAATATCATCCTCCTCCCCAGATTCTGGCTCTCCCGTCTTCGACGTCTGATCTGGCTGAAGTGGCTGCGCTTGCGCTTGTTGCCCCCCCGCCGCTGCCGCCGCGAGTTGAGTAGCCTGCGTTTTTGCAGCGTCACCAGCATTTTTCGCATCAGTTCGGGCAGCAACATCTTGTTTGACTTCATCTGGAGTCTTACCAGCTCTCGGCTCTACACCTGATGGTACACGTGCAGATTCATCATCCGGATGAGAAAATTTCTCGGCATCCGAAGGTGCTGTCAGCTGCTTGGATCCCATGGGCTCATCTAGGGTTTTTTGCGCCACTTGTTGACTTATTTTTTTACCTGTATGATCTCGTGCCGTAACAGCCCCTAATTCTGTCCCTAGTTTAGCAAACACTTGGGAAATTTTATCCGCCGTTTCCATGGGCAAATCCATGGCACCCATATCGGAGAGGATGTCAGTTTTTAATTTATTAATTTTCTTTAACTTTCCTTTCACCAAGCTATCGACTTTTCGAAAGTCTTGCCCACCCTTATCTTTGCCCATGACTTTTCCAACCATTCCAGAAGTCCTAGCTTTCAATTTATCAAACGTGCCCTCTTCAATCCTTCTCACCTGATCTTCAGTAAGGGAAATGTTGTGTTTTCTCGAGAGTTCATAAATCATGCGATGCAGCACGGTATTTTCAGCAAATTCATCGGGCCCTGAAACTTCGGGCACTTCAATCTGAGGGTTCGGCGTATTCTGAGGAGTGTCGGGATCTTCTTCGACAATTATCTCCTCATCATCGCGGCTATAAGAAGATGTATCAAAAGTCTCAACTAAATACCCCCACTTTTTCATCATTCTCTCATTAAGCAAATTATTTCTTTTATTTAAAGCTTTTTTCATTAGATTATTTCTCCTTGGAAGTCTTTTGAAGTTCGTGTGCTCTCTTGGAAGTCTCCAGCACTTTTCCTCTGGGCAATGTCCTTCAGCGCCATCTTTAAAATACGTTCGGCGCTATCACTGAGAGGTAATTCTGTTTCGACACCAAAGAAATCGTTGATTTCTTTTGGATCCTGTGGTATTTCTGCAATTGCTTCTTCTCCGCCGATTTCTTGAGCCCGAAGTAGCAGCTGATTTAGTATCTTTTGTTCCTCGGGATTTGGGAGGGTTGCAATTTCGTCATCCCGGAAATCGAACATTGTTTCAATATCCCCATCGTCGCGCCCATAAGCAGGAGAAGTTAACTCTTCTTCAAGAGTGGCTTTCTCTTTAAAGCCCCATTTCCTCATTAACTTTTCATTAAGCAAATTATTTCTTTTATTAACCACGTTTTTCATTTTAATATATCTCCTTTTTGCGACCGTCTTCGTAATCTCGTAATGCTAGACTCCCATTTAAATATGCATCCTCTTCCAACCTTCTCAGATCAGGATTTTCCTGGGCATATCCTTGTGCCATTTTGCCACTTAACTTATCAAAACATCCTTCACAATTTTGTCTATGATGAACCAATTCGTGGGCAAAAGAACGTAAAATATCTTTTGGATGGCGGCCGGTTACATAGAGAGTAATGGACATCTTAGCAGGATCGTAGTGTGCCGTCCTGCCTAGCATATCTGCCGCATTTTGATGATCTTGTCGAAGGAATAGACGCACAGGTTTTTTAAATCCAAATCGCTGTTTGGCAAAAGGATAGAATTCTCGAATGAGATTGTGTATAGCGGACAAATTATGCATACTTAGTAAATAGGTTTTGATTCAGGTAAACATCCCTTTTAGATTTAGAAGTAGATTAATCGGTATGTATGGTATTGGGAAGTGAAATTGCGCGAATAATAAGTTCTGGTTTCATTAGGCTGTCTGTGCCCCCCCACATCCAATTGTGAGTCCCGGCGGAGGCTCTCGTGCCAACATAATATGTATATGTTGCTCCGGGAGTCAACCCTGTTATGGGCCAAAGCATTTGAATATACGAATTATCATCTTCATCGGGTTCGGCACATTCATTTTCATACTTTGAGCCCAGCGTGGCATATGTATCACTTGTCGATAGCCCCAAATATAAAAATTGGCTTCCGCCGCCGCCCGATGCCATATATCCGTTGAACTGTATTTCTACTTTGCCATTCGCCGGCGCAACAAATGTAATTTGCCAATCAGATGTAGGCACAACAAATGGCGTTCCAGTTGTACACGTATACTGAGCGTAAGATGCAGCGTCTGCGTTGTCCAGGGCAGTGTATCCCAATATCAATCCGCCCATCTCGAAGATGTCGAGGGGAACTTTGGGAGTCGTCGTTCCGATTCCAACCTCCCCAGTGTTATAATAAATGTCATTGCCTGATCGAGTCCACACTTCGCCTGCATCCGTTCCGGAAAAAGTACCAATAAATGAGCCACTAACGAGTCCGTCGGTGTCTATGGATAACGCTACATTAGAACCGAGCCGGTTACTTCGTCCAATTTTGAATTTATGATTGTCGTAGCGATCATTGTAAAGATAGGTAACGCCCGAGCTTGAACTCGCAGCGTGGTTCATGTACATCGCTTTTAATTGTATATAATCAAACTGCTGCGTCATTTAAGCTACTCCAAGCCGGGCGGAGCACTTTTGCCTACTTTAGGATTGATAGATTTCCAGCCTTTAGGCATTGTCTTCTGAGGGCCCTTTACTGTCAGTCGCATCATTTTACTAAATCTTTTTCTCGCCATTTTCTGGTATGGCTCATTGCTTACATCTGCCATTTCAGAGATTGATTCTTGTTCCCTTTTCGATTTAGGCTTAAAGGCTGGATCTTCGGCACGTTCAATCGCTTCCCCATACTTTTTAATATTTTCTATATATGTTCTTTGGAATTCTCCAAAATTATCATCAATGAACTGGGCAATCTTGTATGCCATCTCTACATCCTCATCAGAATCTCTTGAACTTAGTTCTATTTCAACGGCTGATGATATATATCCTCTCAAGCGTATATCGCGCCCAGAAGATAATTTTTCTGTTTCTAATCCGGGAAATTCTTTTTGTTTAAAATGGAGATCCTCAAGAGTTTTATTAAATACTTTTCTAGATGCCTCATCCAATGATGCAACCGACTCCACGTCCATACTTTTGCCTGCGGGCAGATATCGATAACGGCCATGAACGATTTTGCTTTCATAACCCTCCCAAATATCAGGGGGAATATTGACGGGAATTAAAATTTCTATTTCATAGTCGTCCTCATCATAACTTACTGCTACTCGCTCATAGGTTTCATCAGTATCTTTGGGGCCGTATTCTGCCTCTTCATATCCTGCTGCATGCTGATCAAATTGACTGGGTTGCAAATAGTCGCCTTCAATCAAAATTCTTCTTGCTGCTATCCGAGATTCTTCAAACTCTTCATCGATCTGCCCCATTATTTCGCAAAACTTCTCGAAACCATCGGGATCGTCAGTTACGTCTATTCCGTCACTGCCGTTTGCATAGTCCATGTCAATCACGAACATTTCCTCATGCCGAGAACCCACCATCTCTCTTATATCAAATCCCATTTCAATTGGAAGATTCCAATTGGAGATGCTCCCCAAAGCATCGAGTATCTGACGCTTAGTTTCCTTAGCGTGGGATGGTGTGTGTCCTAAATTAGGGGGGTAATTACCGTCCTTATCTTTCTCGACGGGATCCACATGGTTGAATGTCATGCTCGTATGAGCATACATGGGAATCGTTTGCGCATCACCATGATCTTGAACAGAAGGCTCGCTAACCATGACCCAATTATATGTATTATTGAATTTTTGATAAATTTCGTCAACCGCTTCTTGCCAATTCGACTCAGGCGGATTCTCTTTGATGTGTTCAGCAATTTTCCATTCCACCCGGTCAGCGAATGCCTCAGCTTGTTCTACATTGTGTACATGCTCTTCATCTGTCTGTCCTCTGCGGGCTCTTTTCTTTAATACGGCATCAATTATTTTTTCTCGCGCTAATCCAGAGGGCATCGGAGTGTTATTTGGCTGCTCGGCATCGAATTGCGATTCCACCCCGTTCGCTGTTGCCACCCAAGCAATTTTTTTGTATTTATCTCTATCTTTTCTGGTTTTATCCATAACAATATAAAATACTTGCCCTTGTCCCGTATACATATCAAAATAATTGGTTGCCTGTGTCGCTGATATGCACCATGTGGTTCCTCTCCCATGCCAACATGCGGCATGTTCGCTGTCGGGGCGCACAATCGTAAATGGCATCTCTTCCTCTTCTTCCGTGCCGTCACTCCAGGTTTTGCCGTCAAATATCATTGATGATTCTTGGGATGCCTGCTGACTAAGTTTTTGGTGGTGTTTCTTTTCGTATTCGCGACGCTGAAATTCATCGGTAGCTACGCCAGCAGCACTTCTCAACTCTTCGGGGTTTTCAAAATCCTCGATAGCCGTTTGCTTAAACAAATGATTCATTCTATGGAATCTTTGTATCGAATCTACCATTCCTATGATCAATTCAGCCGTAATTGGATTTTTTTCTAATTGTTTAACGAACCAATTCATATATTTATGATTTCCGGAAGGATCGTGGTTTTCGAGTCGATTGATTGCTGCTGTCATCGCTGGATCATCTGCATATTTCTCTTTAGCGCGTTCCAAGTCCGCCATTGTCTCGTCTAGAGGAATGGCTCCACGCAAGTTTCCTACAGTCTTGCCGGATGCCTTTTTCCGCTCCATCGCCGCCTCGTAATCTGCAAGCGCCTTGTCCAGAGCATCATCTTTTTCATCGCTACTCTTTAAACTGTCCCACTCATCGGCAAATTCCGCTGCCGAAAGTGAAAAATTGTCTCCGTGAATACGCTCCAGCGACTTATGGCGCGGTTTAGGACTGCGGGGGGTGTCGCTGAGTGTACGAAGTGATTTTTTAGGCATTTTATCCCCTGGATCAGAAGGATCGAGATCAAAATCGATTTCGTCAGCGATTCCCTCCTCTAAACTCATCATTTTATCGTATGCTTCATTTTTCATGTCCGAAAGTCGCTCTAAATACCCATTTCGGCGCAAAACTTTAAAAGAGAGGTTCTCAGATGAGTATTCACCTCCTTGTTCGAGCCCCCCTCTTCGAAAATTGCGGATTTTCTCTTTTAAGCGCGATGCATCGCTAAATGCTTGCTCAAAGTCATTATTATCCAACAATTCATCGATCTCATCGATATCGTCCATCAAATGGGCTGCTTTTGCTTGAATTTCGTCTTTATTAAGTGTAAATTGCTGTTTTATGGGCTTTTCGAGCCATTTATCGTCTAAAATGGAGTAAATACCCGTAGAATGGTGTGGTTCGTCGATATCTTGCACATATAGCTCTACTTCATGCTCATTTACCTTAATATTATGGATTCTATTCCATTGAGCATGCGCTCGTTGGAACATTTCCCTCACTAACTCATGATTTTCGTCTATTTCATCGAAATCTACCATTATATGGACATCCACATCCGAAAACCGCGACCAATTGTAGTTCGCGATGCTCCCAGTGATGACAATATCATCAATATCGACATCAATACCCAAACTATCGATGAAATCACGTGCAATTCGCTCTAAATGACGTTTAATCTCAGGATCAACAAAGTCATCGTCTTCCCAGACGTCTGAAGTGAGGGCATCTTGAATTTCGAAGCTGCTCAAGTGAATAGACTGGGGATCTACTTTCTCTTTAAGATACTTTTTCCATTTTTTTACTAAAAATTCGCTGTTTGCCATGATAATAATTAGTTTTACGCCTCTGGAAACTCATTTTTCATTTGTTTCCGTATTTCAGCCATTTTGGAAGTCCTTTTCTTCCAAAAGAGTGTACGTAAAGCGATTTCCTAAATGATCGGCTCCATTTTCACAAATTTCCATGAATTTTTGAAAGTCTGCGGCATTTTGAATGACTTGACATCCCGCACTGTAAGACTGAACCAGTTTAGTGCTGCCTTTGCGCGCCCCACGATGAATATTTATGCCAAAATACCCTTCCTCAATAGTGTTCGCGTCCATTTTAAGGGCTTTATTTCGATCATCGTCGCGATATACCTTTACAGTCCCTCCACTTTGGCGCAATGCTAGATATTTTCCGGCATGCAAATCAATTTTATGGGATCCTCGGTATTGCCCAGGAACTAAAATGGCAGTCCCATTTTTATTAATGGGGTTAAGAAGAGGGACGAGTCCCGGATCGGTGGTAGCCGACACGGAAAATACTTCCCATTCTTTCTTGTCGTTACGATAAATGACAAGAATATTGTCATCAAATCGATTTATGGTGCGATTTTTGCTTCTAACACCAATAATATTTAAATTCCAAGCTAAATTAGAGTCAAAAAAGGCATATCCCTTGGAATAAAGAATGTTTTCTACCCTTTCTACTAGTTGTCGTGCTACCGCATTAGTTATTATAGTCATGTTTTTCCTCTTTTAGAATAAATAGGTTGTCATAAGAAGTTCTGATGCACCTATTTAAGGCTATAATATATATTTTCGCTACTTTAAGGGTGGGGCGCGCCTCTAAAATCACTCCCAAGACATTTGGCCATGAAAAAATAGTATGTTGAAGATCTAAGAGGCGACTTCCCTCCACGGCGACTTCCCAGTCCTCAGAGGCACTCCCTAAAATATTGCAATATACCAGATCTCCCCTTACAAATTTTTTAGTCTGCGCCATCGGGATCTTTCCACGCTTGATCGTAGTCAAAGCCGTCCATTTCTTCTAATTCTTCTAAAATTATATCAATATCGCACTGTAAAATTTCTTCAGTGTCGTCTTCCCATTTTTCGCAATCTTCTTCGTGAGATACTTCGAGCGCGCTTGTAGATTTTTTCTTTGTCTTTTTTTTTGGCTTTTCCTTCTCTTCGGTTTCACAACCAAATGCTTTGCGCAAACTATCATCAACCATATTTTTCTTCTTTGCTTCCCATTTTTGCAATTCGTCACACGCTTTATGTAATTCATCGTCTAAAATTTTGTCATAACGAGTCGATAAAATAAGATGTCTTTCTAAAAACCATTCTTGCATCAAGGGATCGAGGCTTTCATCATAGATAAGAACCTGAACAAAGGTAAGGGCGCCATCGTCCGGATCCTTCTCCATCTCTACAATTCTTCCAATCATTCCCACCATGGCATCATGGGCGGTGTTCCAATGTTGCCAATAGGGATCGGGGCGCGGAGTAATTTGAACCCAATCTCCTTTTTTAAAAGTTGCCATATGCTTTCTCCCTATCTATAATATATATTCCCTCTCTCAGATACCACCTTCTTCTAAGATAATCCGTTCTATAGGCAGGTACATTATCTAAACATTTAGCAGTAAACCAATGTATTCTCAATAAATCCTCGTAATCAAACCCAATAGATTCTTTTAGGATCAAATTAGATTGTATCTCTAATACTACACCAATATCATTAATTTTTTCAATATTTTTATAACATTTATAGGTAACAAGTGATCCGGTTCTCATATATTAATTAGAAAAAAAAAGAGGACACAAGCCCTCTCTTTTAATTTATTATTCACTCGTTAGAGTTATTTTTTGCTAAACAAAGCCGCCAGCACTCCAACTGCTGCTAAACCGACTAAACCTTCACTTCCTAATTGTTTAGTAAGATCGACAATACCGCCCACTACATCAATCGGCAAAAACGGTGCCTGGGGCCCAAAAAGAACCTGCACAACGACAGCTGTTGCCAAAAGTGCCAAACCTGCCCCCGTAATTGATCGGAATAGATCACCAACTTTGTTTAATGCTCCTATTACTTTATCCATAATATTACCTCATAGTAAAAAACCCCGAACTAATTCGGGGCGTTAAATTAGCGTTCTATCGCTAAATAAAATTTATTTTTTAAGATACTTAAAAAGCTCTTGTCGAATGGCTTCTTTTAAGTCTTCGTCTTTTGGTATGAATGTTGGGCGAATTTTCTTCGGTACCCCATCCTCTAAATCATACTTATCATGATCATCACCAGGGGAAAGCGGCTCTAAGGTGACAGGATCCCGCTCAGGGCCCCAGCCATCATCTTCGTCATCGTTTTCTTCGAGCTTTTTTTCATCATCGTTTTCTTCGTTTTCATAAAAACGTATAATAACCTGATCATTATCTAACGAATCTTCAGCTGACTCAATGCCATCGTCCGTTTCATCCTCTAAAGGTTTTGGTGCGCACCCTTTTTCTTCATTTAAGGTTTTCTGTACCATTTCCTTTAATTCTTGTAATGTAAGTTTCATATTATTAACTCCCTTTTTTCGAAGACTTACGAAGTGTTCCTCGATTAGTAATTAGTTCTTCGGTTTCTTGATGTACCTGCGACGCAGCTTTTTTTGCGGCTTTCCCCTTAGTAGCGTCCATCTCTTCCATAAAAAATTCACGCAATGTCGTCGAAAGATCTTCCATACTACGAAAGATTTGAAACATCTGCTCATTATAATCCGTGATTACCTTCCCAAGCATTTCATGAATTTTGGTTCTTCCCACGCTCAATTCTCCAATTGCCGTAGTGCCTGTAGCGGCTTTCATATTATCTTGAGTAATTACAAATCGCTTCCGATTCAAAATGCCATTAGAATATTTTAGAATTGTCTCCCAGAATTTCTCCTCGTCATCTATGCTTTGTAAAAATGCCATAGAGTTCTTTGCGTTCATAAAACTAACCCTTTTTATGACGTTCTTTGCTGCTACGCTTTCCTTATCGGCGTTGATGTTATAATCATTCCATGCGGTAGCTAACCATTTAAATGTATTAAAGGGGAGTCCTCCTTCTATCATCTTCTGCTTTTTCTCTTTATCCCTTTGAAGACGCTTGATGTCATCAGGGTGATATTTTTCATACATATCCATATTGTGGATATCGTCCTCTCCGAGCCCAAGTGAAACATCTTGTGCCATGGCATCGTTCAAAGAAATACGCGTGGCGTCTTTTTTTCTTGAAGTCTTAAAATCAGCAGCCTGAGTCTCCCCTCCTACAAGCGCCTGTTGCCCGAAAGTTTCTAGCCACTCTAACCAGCGAATTTTAGTCTGTGCTTCAACGCCTCGATCCAACAATTTTCGCCCCAGTGAATCAGCAATTTGTAAGGCGGCTTGCCCGGCTGTCGATTGTTCCAAGAAGGGAATTAGAGAATCTCTATTAAAAATAAATTCATAAAATTTAAGAGATCCTTCTGTCTTCTCTCCCTTTCCAGTTAACTCTTTTAACACTACCACATACTGCATCTCCCCACCTTCGGTTAGATCATTAATTAAATCCGTAAAAGAGCCATCGATAGTTGTGCCTCCTTCGGTAAGTAATTTTAAACTTACATATCGTAGAGTTCCTTGTCCTTTAGCACCTGTCTTATATTTAAAATCGGCAATTGTATCTCCGCCACCAGCACCTTTAGCGGGAATTTGTTGGCCGCCTGTCAATACTCCAAGCAACGCTTCAAATAGAAATCCAGCAGTAGCTTTATTAAAATCAGAAATAATGTATGTAAGCGTTTTATAAAATACGAGAAAACTTAATGTTTCTGAGAATGACATGTCCACTGATCCCGCAAAGGCAGTTTTCATAAAATCTTCGATGAGTTGAATTCGTGCTTCGAGGGTTGTCCCTCCTTTTGTAATATTAGCAAGGTATTGGGACATTTCCGATCTGGTGGCACTCGCAATTTTCCCACCCTTTTTAGAAGGATCAGCCCATCCCATTTCCGACAATGTGGGAAGGGGGATGCTTTGCCACGCCGCTGTAATATCTAACTTCTTCCCTCCTTCTTTTTCGACGAGTAACGAGAGTTTGCCTATTTCTTTATCTACCATTTCTAGAAGGGATTGCATTTCCGTATTAATGATAGGCTCATTCTTCTTCGGAAGACTCAGCTTCGAAACAAGCTCTTTGTCGATTAATTCTAATAAACTATTACTCATGATTCATATCTACCTTTTCGCGACATATATTTTTATTTTTTTCTTTTTTCTTATCGGCGTGAACGCCTGCATTCTGGCTTCGCTCGATCATTTCGAGAACCACATGATTTCTTTGTTTTTTATATTTTTTCTTTTTCATAATCTGCCCGCTCTTTTATCTTGTGCAACAGCCTTTTCGTGTCCGCGCCGCGTGTCTACATTTACAGTTATAGCATAATTAAATAGTTTCTTTAAGGAGTTAAACATCTCAATTGTCATTTTTACATCAGCAAGTGCATTGTGCCAATCTCCCACATCAATACCAAATGCCGGCGCCATCTTTCCGAGAGAAGAAGAATATTTGCCCGGGCGGTACTCTAACGTCTTCAAGATACTCTGTGCTCGTAGCTGGACTCGTCGACTAAAAGGCTCAAACTCCCCTTTGGCAAATTCGATAAGAAGGGGAAGCGCGTGGTGCCTGATGAAAGGATCTGTATCGAGAACTGGATATTTTTTTAGCTTCTCGTTCTTTCTGGCATTAACAAAGTGCATATCAAAACGAGCGTTCTTAGCAACCAAGAGGGGATTGGGAAATTGTTCTACAAACTCTTCAAACTTACTAAGAATTTCTTGCTCGTCATGATAGTCTCTATCTTTGCCACCATAGCGTGTCATCGCCAGAACATCAGATGGCTTCTCCAGTGGTTTCCAACTTTTCTTTTGCTCTTTATCCCATGCTCTTCTTTCTTCTGATTCAGGATCGTGAAGGCGAGATAAGGAAGGAGGATTCAATTTAATAAACTCGTCGAAGTCTCCTAAGACTTCACCAGTTTTAGGATCTACTGCCATTGCTCCAATTTCGGTTATCTGATCCATTTGAGGATTAAAGCCCATTGTCTCAGTGTCAAAGAAAATCCATGTATTGTTTTGGTAAGAATTAATTCTATCAACGATATCATCAATAGAAAACCCTAACATCTTGGAGTTTTCTGTTAAAAATGTTTTCCACTTTAAATGGCTAAGACTCATCAAAGGCTTCCATTTTTCGTTTTACATCCATTCCAATGTCGCGGCTTAATTCGGGCTCCTCTTTGTTTTGGCCATACCTCGGAGGCAAGTCTACATTCTCTACCGACGTTCTTATGTTTTTACCTGAAAGCGTCTCTTCTGTTCCATCTATCCATCGGACTAAATAGTCTCCGTATGGCATATCTTCGAAGTCGGGGAATTGAACAACAATAAATTCTTTTCCGTCCTTCGTAAATCCTCCATAGGGCATCGTAGGTGACTCATAATTAAAATCTTTAGTGAGTCCAAGTGCAGCTCCCGCTCTTTGCATAAACCCATATCCTCGCTCATCGATTCGTTGCTGCTCATCGTTTGTAAACTTGCGCCAATTTTCGAATAGGTTTTTCACGTTCCCTGATTTCCCCGTTGCGCTATCGTTACATACACTCCGTCGTCAAGCTGAGTCAAAGTGGGCGACTGATGGCTTCCAATTTTTGCACCGTGTTTTTCCGCCATTTTGAGGAGCTTGTCTTTCACAGCACTTTGCTCTTCATAGCCCATCCTCATGCTATCGACTTTAGTGCCAAAAACAAATCCCTGCCTCTTGCTCTTGTATATATTATCTCCTACTTTTTGGAGATCGTCTGCGCCCGGCCATGCTTTTTTAAGCTGCGATAATATCTCATCGGAATCTTCTGCTGGAGTGGTTTCACCACGATCAAAAACAGGATCTCCTTCGGGGCTTTTCGTTAGCTTTATACCTTTGGACTTGAGGCTAGACGCCATTTCACTGGCAGCTTGCTGTACATCAGAATATTTATCTCCGACTTGCGCCTCTAGATCTTCTACGAAGTTTTTAGCCACTGGTGAGTGGGCACCATACGTGATTGCCGCGATCAATGCTAGCTTATCGAGCCCTAGTTTCTTCCCAATCTTAAAAACTTGCTGCATAAGTCCCTCTTCGAGCTTTCCTTCACTAAGAAGTCGGCTCTCTGTTTGTCCTATAATTCTATCAATTTCCTCTTCCAGCTGCGAGCGCTCTATGAACCCTCGAAAATTTTCCACTAAAAGCTGATCCTTCGGAAAGGAACTATATTTCTTTTTCTTTGAATTTTTCATTTTAATTCCCCGCCAACGGCGCAGGTATCTGCCCTAAGCCGCTAGGGAGCCCGGGCATGTCCATGTCGATCACCCGTAATACATAATATGCCTCACCACCGCCCTCCCACTGAACGTGATTATTGTCTGGGCCCGCCTCAGTGAAGACAATACCTACATGTTTCGTAGGCAAATTCCCCTTGAATTCTGATCGCGTTGTAGTAGCTCCCTCATCATCAGTAGTTACAGTTTTATCTTTAGCGAGATAGTCTGCAAGGAAAGCTTTGGCAGCTCCCCTCGCATTCGATTCTTCGGCAGTGGGGGATTTGTTAAACTCTTGTTTATCCATTGACGCCGCCACAATCAGCCCTATATTTGTATTGTATATAATAACAGGGCCGGTTCCCATATCTTCTTCAGCAATTTGCTTTATCGTCTCAATCTTCGGAATTTGTTCCTTTATATAATCTCCAACTGTCGACTTCTCTCCATAGTTGAAAACGGGATCTCCCTCTGGGTTTGTTTCAAGATGTATACCTTTCTTTTCTAAATGACTTTTAATATCTTGGGCAGCATCCTGGACCATTTCGATTTTATCCTGAACCTGTTTTTCTACATCTTCCAAAAAACCTGCCTGCGCTGGGCCTGATGCCATCATAGTCGAGAGTGCAGCGATCACCATAAGTTTGTCAAGTCCATACTTCTTGCCCATTCTAAAGAGGCCCTGCATCATCCCTTCATTCAATTTTCCTTCGCTGAGAAGTCTTTGTTCATGATAATTTATAATTCTATCAATCTCCTCTTTTAATTGTTCGCGTTCCATGAACCCTCGAAAATTTTCAACTAAAAGCTGTTGCTTTGGAAAGCAGCTGTATTTCTTTTTCTTTAAATTTCTCATCTCGTTTCTCCGTGGTGGGTAGGCTATCTTTCTCAAAAGAACGCCCTTAGAGAAAGCCCTATGCCTTCTGGGGGGGCTTTCGTCGGTGGGTTATAAGTTTTAATTTAATGGGGACTTTGGGGCCCAATGCGCGCATGCTGCGCCGCTTCATGGGAGCTACTTCTTCCTGCATATCGTTCGCGCTTCGCGAACCTAGATCCTTCCCATAGTAAGGATCATTTTTAACATAATCCGAACGCACCAACTGATCTTCTAGATCTTTTTGAATCATCTCCAAAAGCTGAATAGCATCTCCTACATTAGATATTCCATTATTATAGATGGCTTCCATCACTGCCGGTTGCGCGCTTCTTTGGATCTCCTCCAGCTCTTCCCATCCCTTAAGGAGTGCACCCGAATCTCCAATGGGCATCGTTTCCGCTGCATTACTGGTAGATGGGGGGCCTACACCTTGAACCATCATTTCCGGAAGTGGTTCTTTGTTGTTTTCTTCTTTTTCTGTAGCCATATCTATTACCTTCCTTGCTTGCGCCTCATCGGGCTCTTTCACGCTAGCTGCTTGAGCTACCCCTTTGGCTAGCTCTCGCCTATTTTTTGCTCCGAGAAACGCGTCTATCGCCATCTCCAGCTTAGGGATGTGCGGGCCCAATTTCTCATTATCTTCAAACTTTCTTAAAACGCCTTTAATTTTGTCTGAATGTTTCAGCAAAAGCTTTCGAGTTCCTCTAATCGCACGTGCAATCTTTTTAGGGTTAGCTCCTGCCCGAGCAAGCAACGTAGCAATTTTGCCCCCCTTTCCGATAACATCTCCCAATCCAGGCAACATAGAGATAAGAGAGAATCCTGCCATAAGCCATTCTCCTTTCCGAATGTAAAGAATAGCGTTGTATAAATCGGCAAATTCTCCAATTCCTGGCACCAGCCCTGCCAGATCGAGAGCCCAATGCCTGATATTCTCTTGATGTTTCTTTTCAAAAGGAATGAGATTCTGCCCCTTTACCGGCTCAGTTGGCGGTACCGGCTCTTCCTCTGCTTCTTCTAAAAGTTGCGCATCGATTTCTTCATTGATCCGCTGGATTCTTGAAATTTCTTCGTGGAGAGATGTGCATGCACGTTGATCTTCGGAGAGAACTTTCTTAGACTCTTTGATTATTATTTTCATCTACTTTTTTCCTCCCTTTGATATTCCAAGGGGCTCGGGAGGAGGGGCTCCCAACCGTCCTGCGGACGCTTGTTTAGCTTGTACCACAGCCGGCCGCTCTCCCGTTAGAGCTGCTGCGAGGTAATCAATGCTCGCATCCAAGTCGTCGATATTATCAAGTTTGGAATAGATATCTTTTAAAATACCTTCGATATCGCCGAGAATCTCCACTTGCTGCATGGACGAAACTTCCAATTCGCCTTCTTCTAGCAAATCGCTGTCTTCGTCTTCGACACTCGTCAAGTCGTCGAAAGCCTCTCCTTCTCTCTCGAGTCTTTCTCCTTCAATACTCTCCCATGCTGCCGCCGCAATCTCCGCACCCCTCTCCAGGAGATCGTCAATCTTATCTTTATCAAGTCCTTGCTCTGCCATGATAAGCGATGCATCGAGAATAGCATTTTCCAGCTCTTTATCATGCCTGATCGCATCCATTACCTTAGCGAGGGATGGCAACTCGTTAGGCATTTCGTCGCTCTTCTTGAGACGCTCTTTGATTTGATCATATATCCTATCCATGATACAATCTGCTTTCTTCCAGTGAGCAGGGCACTCTATATCGTCTTCAAACAAATCCTCTGAACTCATTTCGTCGTCTGTGTCTAATTGTTTTGCTCGCTCTATTTCTTTGCTGACAGATTCCTCAGGCCATGGAAGGTTCTCGTCTCTATGCCCCACACTTGACGTGACAAATCCCTCGCCCAGACACTTTTCACAGCCCGGGCATCCTTCCTCGAGGCACTCTTGCGACTCGGCTAAAAAGTCTCTCCATTTATTTACGACACCTTTTTGTTCGTGAAAGCTCGTGAAATTACGTTTTTTATTTGTCATCGTGATGTCTCCTTCCCTTTGATCCCTTTTTATTAATGCGAAGCTTTTTCTCTAATTGTACCACACTTTCTTCTAAAGTTTCAAGTCTATATTGAGTGGAAAAATAAAAATCTCCAAAATGGATTGTCCAGCTCCCCACTAGCGCAACGATACCTAGAAATGCTCCTACTGTTTTTAAATCAAGTTTCATCATTAATAAGTAGTATCTTCTTTATTGATTATGATAATGTTCTTACGTCTTTTGCGTTCCTCGGGACTATGGTTGTGGCAAAAGATCTTCATGGTGGCAATATCGGTGCCCCCGGGAGGCGCAAGGAAAGGGAAAATGGCATGGACTGCTTGAGCGACAAAGCAACAATACATGCGCGTGGATATTATCATCGCCTCTCGCAAATGCTCCCAGTAAGTTTCATCGATAGAGTGGGGGTGATCGGTGAAGAGGTGGTAAATCTTCTTCAATAGTTTCATTTAAGCTTACCATCATAGCGAAAAACACGTGTAGATTTGTTAATTGGAGGGAGTGGATCCAATTGCTGCTTTGTTGCTATTTTTTCCTGTGAATCTTTATCATACCACTCCATTTCATCTGAAGCTTTGTACCCCTCTTCGCCGCCCTCTACCTCCCCTACCATTTTGATAACTAGGGGATTGATGATTTCACTGACGCCGACAGGAAGTGGCGGCATGGGAACTCCGGTTAGTGATGTAAACGCCATCGGTATGACGACATTATCAAGGGTTTCGCCCACGGTAATTCCTATCGCAATCGGCACGCCCTTCTTGAGCCCCCCAACCCAGCCTTCGTTTTTAACAGCAGTGGCAATAGTTTCCCACGCCTCTTTAAGAAATACAAGAGGATTTATCGTTGCATGCGCTTTTTGAAGAGCATCCACAACCATCTCCTCAGTGATCTCTTCTTCAAACTCCCTTATCTGATATTCTATCGCCTCTGTTCTAGCCTTGTCTGGCAGCTTGTTTCCTTTCCACGTATCAGCATTTTCCCAGCCCCACTTATAACCCAATACATAATCTGGAGCGTTGGCTTTAAATCCCACTCTTGTTGGGCTTGGATCTTGGGCTGTCCAATCATTGCGTTTTTCTAGTCGTCCTTCGTAGGCGCCATGAATAAACTTATCCATATCTTCGTTCACCTCGCGCTCTAAAATACGGCGAACAAGATTCGGGGCGACTTTCTCAATGGCAGCATCCATTACGTCGTCAAAGTCACGAGATTTGACAAACCCGGCTGTACGAGAAAACAAAGATTTCTCTGGACTGGCATCTTCGGTAAGAGTCTGAGGAGGGCTTTCTTCAATTCCCAACTGATCCTTTATCTTGCGCAAAGTTCCCGGCGATGGAACCCAGCCGATATCGAAAGCAGCCTCAGATTCTATGGCATCATACGTCTCCTTCCACCCTGGAATTTGAGAGGCAGTTTCAAAAGGGTGTCCTTTCTTTGAAAGTTTCATATAAAAGCTAATGTCCGGCGGACTGAATTTGCTGATAGCGCCCAACACCACGTTATATTGATCTATTGCACCACCGATAGGAATTTCAGATAAGACTGGATTGAGCTGGGTAAACTCGTCATAGAGTGTTTTAATTAATTGTTGCGCCTGCGGCTCACTAGCGCCTAGTACGTGGGCGCCGGCCTGCACCATTTTGTTTTGCACTTCTTCTTCGCTTCTGTAGCCCGCAGGCAGCTTATAAGAAGTCGATATTCCCGTGAGCCCTGTGGCTTGTTCCAGCTCCTGCGCTGGTGCAATGTAGGGGAGAGCCTTGGCTTCATTGAGATACCTTCTCCATTGTTCCATTATGAGTTTCATGTATCACCTCCAACAGACTTCTTTCTTGTGCCGCCAGTTGTTATTTCCCACACTTTTAAATTTTTGTCATGCCTGATCAGTGCCGCAATGAACCTTCCTACACCCAACACTATTTCACCGTCAACCATAACAGAAGGCAAAGCAGAGTCTCCACTAAAGTCTTTGGCATAGTCAAAATACCTAGTAGGTTTTGGGTCATATGTTTTGTCTGGAATCACTTTCATGTCCCAGT
>Ga0209756_1001516_pt1 | contig 21295 bp, 17 predicted proteins | sample ETNvirenome_6_85_FD_184071 | JGI IMG/M metagenome (GOLD analysis project Ga0209756, IMG submission 184071) | Marine viral communities from the Pacific Ocean - ETNP_6_85 (SPAdes) (version 3) | ecosystem: Environmental > Aquatic > Marine > Oceanic | place: Pacific Ocean | collected 2013-06-19 | reverse complement strand
CATTTCGTCATCGTCAGCAGAGAAGAGGCTGATGAGAGCAGCACGGCGGATGCCGCCAGCAAGAACAGCATCAGCAATGTAGCAAATGATATCATGAACTTCAATAGACTCAAGTTTATCGCCCTCCGATTTTTCGTCCAAAATTCCTCTAACCTTGAGTAAACACTCTTTTAGAGGCTGTGGTCCGGGCGCTTTACCACCCGAAGTAACTAGTCTCGCGCCCTTGGGTCTGACGTCACTAAAGTCGAATCTTATGGTGGATCCGCCATAAAAATAGCTTCTCACTAATACTTTTACCGCATCTGCCCACCCTTCGATGCTATCGCCGACTAAAAATCTGCGAGATCTATTGGGATTTGGCTTTCTAATTTCTGGTAGTTTTTCAATATGATGCCGCTGAACGCTGTACCCAACGCCAGTTCCGCCAAGAAGCAAAAACATAATCTCGCTAAACACGCGCCAATCATCAACGGGGGCAAAAGCACAATTATAAATTCTTGAAGGGTTTATTTCGATCGGCTTTCCACCAAATTGCATCGATCTCATAGAAGGTAAAACTTTTTTAGCCATTACAAACTTATAAGCAGCATGAATTTCATCTTTCATGTCTGGATAAGTTTTTAGATGCATTCGCTTGTTTCTGCTTACAAGCTCTCTCCAAGTCTCGCGTCTTTTCTTCTTTGGAAGGTATTTTGCATATTTCATATGCACTGTAATGTTAGACAAAATTTCATTTGCTAGTTCCATTATTATTCCCCATTAATTCTCTATATTTTTCTTTTAATATTTGTTCTTGTGTTTTTGCCGGATTGCCATTTTTCCCTGCAGCGCCGTTTGCAATTTTTACCTTTACTTTGCCTGCATCCATGTCAATTGGATAAACCAGCCCGTCTGGGCCGAATCGATTTTTTGCTACAAAAAACCTGCCAGAATTAGCATTCTTGTCTTCAACGGTTCGTGATAGCGTGAAGATGAAGTCGGCCACGAAACATTTATTAAACGCTTCAGATATACTTTCCATCGTGACAATTTCAGCATTATAACCAGTCCTGTTTGTTTGTGATGCTGTCCAGATTGGACACTTGAACTCTTGAGCTATTCCTCGCAACTCTTCATAAATAGATTCTAAACTATGTCTCTTCTCATTATAAAGCTTTTTTGGTTTAATTAAATCTGCATAATCAACAATAATCATCCCAATGTCAATATCGCGGTTTACCAGTTTTTCTAAATGACTGCGCAGCGCCACGGTTGTGGCTGATTTCGTTGGATATTCTTTCACTATTAATTGGCCGTCGATCTCTTTAATGTCTTCTAAGATTTGATCTTTAAAAGTGTTTAAATCTGAAAGCGGCGTGCCCGTAAGACAGGCGTCATATCTTCTCGCAATCATTGTATCAGCTAATTCAAATGTGTAATGAACGACCGTTTTGCCCTGTTTTAGCGCTTGTGCACCCAAATGAACCAAAATGTGAGATTTTCCTGTTCCAGTTGGACTGATTACAACACCCAATTCGCCTTTTCCTAGGCCATCGCGCATAATTTCATCAAACTGTTTCCAGCCTGTCGAAACCGGATCTCTAGTTTTAACCTCAAATCGCCTTTCAAAATCCCTTATATAATCATAACCAAAATCATTGTTTTGGCCAAGGATTAGTGCTTTGTTAATAATTTCTGAAATCTCATCAAATGAAGAGTTGTTTAGTAGATCAACTGACTTGATAATTGCTTCTTTCAATTTCTGCTTGCGACAAAAATCAAGCGCAGCGTCTTTAATAAAATCTTTACCCTCCACATCCCTAGTTGAATGAATTCTCACAAGAAAATCTCTTACTTGTTTTTCAACTACTTCATTTTCACCCTCCATGCTACGAACTAACGTAGCAAGGGTCACCAATGAAGGATGAACTTTGTACTTTTCCTTATAATCATAAATCATTTTGGTAAAAGCCTGAAGGTACTTAACCTCAAAGAAATTCGTATCCAATACTTCACCAATTTGATCTGCGAAAGTGCGATCAAGAGTAATAAGCTTTGCTAAATTCTCTTGAAAGCGAATTCCAAACTTAGAAAAATCAACTTTTACTGTAGGGTCGAGTGGTCTCAAAAATACCTCAAACTGGATCTAGATCATACTAGATCTGCGGTCCTATGTCAATGCTATCCTATTAAATGCTGCGAATAAATCATGCCAGCTTAATTCTGGAAATCCATCGATAAGCATCATTTTTCGAATCTCTGTTTTGCTGAAAGATTTCGGGTAGTTATTGATCACATGTTTAACTTTGTCCCTATTTTGAGGCGACACCAGCGGATTATAAAGTTGCATTATTTTATAATTCTCTTTAATTAATTTCTCATTTTCTATGATCCGCTCATGAACTTTAAGTGGTTTTTCTTCATGTAAGCAAGTGCTTACAAGATCGTTTGTTGTATAATCTTTTTCTTCGGCAAGGTATGGAAATCGCTTAGCAACAGTTGGAAGGCCCGCCCCCGGCACTCCTGGCAGATTATCACTTTTATCGCCGGCTATAGCCCTTGCCAAAGCAAAGTTAGTTGGGTGAATTCCGTATTCTTCAACTAACGTGTTTTTACTATAAATTTTCTTTTGAATCGGACGTAAAAGAATTGTCTCGTCGTCAAGCAACTGAAAGAAGTCTTTGTCGCTTGAAACAATCACCTTTTGCCAACCTTTATATTCTTGGTTCGCGGCCGAAATCAAATCATCTGCTTCAACATTATCAAATACAAACTGTGCTATCGGCATATGGTTAATATATTCAACCAAGCGGATTTGTTGATCAACTCGGTTTTCCATTTCCTCTTCTTGTGTTAACATGCTATTGTTTCTATTAAGACGAATTGCTTTTCGGCCGCCTTTGTAGTTTTTATTCATTTGTCGTCTTCGCTGTGAACCGCCTGCGCCGTCCCAACAAATAACAACCTGATCTGGTCTTATTTCACGAATAAGCTTTTGCAGGATTTTCAAAAACCCCTTGACGCCGCCAATGGGCTTTCCATTGCTGCTCATGCTCGGATCTACGACAAACGCTCTATAAAAATTATTTGTCCCGTCTAGTATTAATACTCTTTTCATTTTTTCCCATCTTTTTTTTATTTTTCTGGCAACATGGCCAGAGGTTACATCCACAATTGTTGCATTCTGTTGGGCCTTTAAGTTGAATCATAACCTATGCTCTCCCATAGTATCTTCGCCGGTCGTATAGACCACCTTTTTAACGCCCACAAATTTTAATACTTCTTCACACATCGGGCAAGGTTTGCTCATACGATATTCGCCAAGTTTATTAACTCTAACGACAAAAACTGTCGCGCCCACTGTTGCAGATCGCGCTAGGCCCAATATTGCTCCAATTTCTGCATGTGTGGTGGCATCGCCGCAAGTATAATTGTTTCTAAATCTATTACCAAAGCTTGAAAAGTTTGGCTTATTAAAAGCGACATTTACAACATTGCCGCCTTTGATTAAAATAGCGCCATGCTTGAGACGGCCATAAGTGCTGTTTATTGCTACTCGCCTAGCTAGCTCAAGTGTGCGCTGGGTCTTTTTGCTTGTATTTGTGATAAACATAATCCTATTATAACAGGATTAAGCTTCAGTTGCAAGGAAAACTATCTTCCTTGGCCGCGATACTTCTTTTTGTATAACTTTGATCTTTTGTTGTGTGGAAACTTTGACCATCGGCCGTTGCCTTGACTAGTCTTTTTAAAAGATAAGCGACTAACTTTTTTATTCTTTTTTGCTGCCATTATTCATCCTCTTCTTTCTCTCGTTCCACCTGAAAAAATACAATTGTTCGCATTCCTTTGTATCTCATGGGAATCTTTTTTCTTACTTTTTTTGCATGTTTTTGAGGCACCTTGTGTATTTCTATGACTTTGCCGCCATCATCGGTGCCGGATCTGTATTCGTAGTCCTTACTTAGTGGGTATTCTTTCTTAAGCTCTTCGATGATTTCTTTTATTTTCATGGATATTACTCAGACTCTGTATTATCAACATCATAAAAATCTGCTGCTTTGCCCTCGCGTTTATCAAATTTAAGAACAATCTCTTGTTCCATTAATTCCACAACTCTATTGTAAAATTTTTCATCTTCAAGTTTTTCAGGCCAATTTTTACCTTGAAACTTTTCAGATGTCTTATCATCATAGTGTAAAGTATACCATGCGCCGGCGTTAGTTAAATACTCTGAAGACTTAATCGCTTCAAGCCAGCTTTCCTTGTCCATAATGTGGATATCTTCACCGGCCCAAAGAATCTTAAAAGAGCATTCTCTTCCTTGTGTCCCAAAGCGGCTTTTTTCGATCTTTGCCCTAACTTCTGTTCCGATGCGAAAGCCCTTATCATCATAGATGAAACTAGCCTTTCCTTTCCTCGCCGTGAGCCATACACGCAGCGAATAGGCATAAGCTAGGGCCTTACCGCCCGGAGTGAAATAAGGCGTTGTCATGGCCTCTGAGGGCCTTCTGGTGATGTTCGTTTTTAGCTGATTTAGGATCAGTAACGTCGCCTTTTTATTGGCGATCGGCTGAACCAGCTTTGCCATTCCCTTTGAAAGGATGCGAGGCTTTACTGCCATCGTTGATAGTGGGTTGAAGTCGCTCTCAATGTCACTAACTGAAGGTGTCATTGCCATACTGTCCCATATAAATAGCATTTTATTATCGTTATTTGCCAGAAGGTTCTCAATTGTTTCCAAAACGAACTCGACCGATTGGGCCTGAATATATAACAGATTTTCTAAGTTACAACCCCCGCTTTCCAAAAAATATGGGTCAATAGCACTTTCAGAATCAAAGTAAATTACATCAATGCCCATTTTTTGAGCATTGGCGGCAACTTGTGCTGCCATATAAGATTTGCCCGTTGCTTCTAAACCAGCGATCTCGCTGATCTTGCTGACGGGAATGCCGCCCCACTTGCCGCGGCGAACAATACCGTCTAGCCACTTAGAGCCGGTTGGAATAAATTCATTAACTTCAGTTGGATTTTCGTCCTTTAAAGAAAACGCAACATTTGCGCCCGCTGACTTGTTTACCAGCTTTTTCATATCAGCGATACTTAATCGCCCACTCGTTTTGTTTACTTTCGCCATTAATGCCCCCCAAAAGTAAGGGGGGGCCGAAGCCCCCCCTTTTGTGCAAGCCTAGCTTGCTAGCAATTCATTAAATGCCTTGTCTACCGTATTTTCTGTATTATACTTTTCAACATTAGCATTTCCATCGCTGTCAGCAAGGTATTCGTCAAGCATTTCCTTGACTTCTTCCGTTGTCTTGCGAGTAAAGATTGAACCATAATCAATCTCAGTGTTGATGAATTCCTTCGCCAACTCCTTGTCTTCTGTAAGAGCAGAAGATCGCCGACGCGGGTCAATGTCCGTGCTTGGGAACATTGCCCCCGACTTCTTACCATATCGAAGGGTAAGGTCGGTGCCAGTTTCCGGATCAGTAATATCGCCATAATCCGGATTCAGGACGAGGCCCAACAGCTTCTCGTAAACGGTCTTGCTGTAACCCCAGAGTCGAACGCCTTGATCCTCTTCACCGCGGACGATGACCGGGGAAAAGAAGCGCTGCTTTGCCATCAGCTTCTTCGCCAACTCGCGGGACTCATCAGAACCATCCTCCCAAAGCTTGCGAACAAAGGTGTCCAATGGACAATCCTCGCCAAAATTACGCTTTGGGCTCAAGAAACCGGGCTTATCGCCAAGGTTGTAATGAAACCAGAACTCCCGAAAGGGGTCGCCATCTGAATCTGGAACGATTCGAACAGTCTGCTCACCATCCTGCGGCTTCCAGAACCACCGCTTACCGTTGCCGCCGCTTTGCAGGGACGACATCTTGCTCTTCATTTTCTTCATGTTTAACGCCATTTTATTTTTTCTCCTTAAAATTATAGGCTGGGTCGTTTTCCCAGCCCGCATATACAGTATAACCTATTCTGAGCTTTTGTCAACCACTTTTTCGCCCTGAATGAAGTTTGTATGAGCTTCGATATATGCGAAATTTTCTTCATATGTCGTCGCCGTTATATCATATGATACAGCAGTAAACTCAGGTTGTCCAGCACTTTTTATTTGTTCACTTATTTTACTTAAAAGGTTTTTTTCCTTATTTAGCGTCTCTTCATTAAAAGCAAAATAAAAATGCTTTTCTCGCGGATTTGCAATGTCATAAAAATATTTTTCGGCCTCTTCCTCAAAATTGTAAACCCCAACTGTTGATATTCTGTTAATTTCTTGAGGGTCTGAAACGTTTGTCATAATAGAATCTGTATTTTTAAAATAATTCAACATGTGAAAAGAGTTACTGATCATTTGATTGATTTTAGGGTGGTATTCAACTATCGAAAGCCCGCCCAGCATCTCCGCTATTTTTGTATTATCAAACAAATACATGCGTTTGAGCAATCCCGTTCTAGCAAATTGTTGTAATATTCCATGAACAACCCTTTCTCTTTGTTTTTCTTTTTCGCCCAAAAGATCATAATCTGGCTTAATATAGATTACAGTTACCGGTAAGTGCTTGAATTGTTCTAAAGTTCCTAAAATTGAACCACTGCTTATGCCGGCACCAGCACATATAAAAACAACTTCACCTTTTAGTTTTTTAACAAGTTTTGAAAATTTTGGCACATTTGTTTCTGCTTCTTCCATGGTGTTGGCTCTTAAAAGAGAATAGTTGTCCTCGCCGCGAAGGCCAACGTCTATATAATGAATCTTATATTGAGAATAATCTTTAAATGTTTTTGCAACGTTGCAACCGGCGCCGCCAAATCCAATTATGTCCATTTTATTTCCTTCATTTGACCAAAATTTTTGCCGACCTTAACTGAAATTAAGAATTCGCCCAAGTCAGTTTTCGAAAAAACATTAAAAATGTTCTCCAACAGGTGTTTGTCTTCTTTCGCTAGATCGATCACCAGCGAATCATGTATCACAAATGCTACATGCGACTTATGCTCTTTGAGCAATTCATAAACTTTAATCAACTGCCGCAATACCATGTCTGCCGTTGTGCTTTGAATCAAGTAGTTTAAAGCATGAAACTCATCCGCCTCTATTTTTCTGCCAAATGGCGTTGTTACTATTTTACCATCCCAATACTTTTCTTTAATGCTTGTTCTATCATAAGCTCTGTTGGCTAAATAATCTTTAGAATCTGGATTATACAGCCAAGCAAAAATACGCTCTTTGGCCTCTTTCCGCGACTCGCGAAATACATTTTTAGCATTCCACTCATGTATATCTTCTTTTGGTTGTTCTTTGTCGCACAAAGCCAAAAGCGTCCTTAGCTCAGCAGCATTAAAGTCCAATTCCACATACAGATCGTTATTTGGTTCTAAAATGGTACGATATTCCTTTTTTAGCGTCAAAATAGGAAAAGATTTTGGCTCTGTTGTTAGCCTGCCTGTTTTCGTCCCAAAAATATTATATTTGACGCGCTTTTTTGCTCCTTTTAGACGCCTTAAAAAGTTTCTAGTTGCTAGTTGATGCCCCAAGTTGTTTAAATTGCTCGTTTTTAGCTTTAAAGGTCTGTTTTTAATGTCTTCCACAATTTTTGTAAGTTGCAACAAAAAATCATAATTTTCAGGACGCTCACAATTGTCAAAAACATGTTTTGTTATTTCATTCTTCACTTCGAAAAAATCCAAAAGAAAATGTTGTGGCACTAAGTCATAAAAACAGTGCTCTTCTAGTGAAATTTTTGCTTGCATAAAAGAATTTAAATACGCTTTAAGCTTCTGACTTGCGTTGAGCCATTGTCCCTTTAAGCGATCGGGGCAAACATCTTCAATGGATTGGCCGCCACAATACAACTTTGCATATTCTACATTGTGGGGCACATCAACATAATCCCACGTACCAGTTAAATCTTCTGGAGTCTTGTTGTAAATCTTGCCACCACAGTAGATATCTTTACATTTATTTTTTTTATCTAAAGATTGAAAAATCACGCAACGCTCTCTAGTCCCTTAAACACACTATTAATATACATTATTGCTGCGGATGTGTCAATTCTTTTCTTGATCTTTGAAATACTTTTAAGGTGTACTTTGAGGCGATTTTCTGAAAATATTTTACCATTTTCATAATTTTTAAGAAAAAGAAATATTTTTAAGAAAAAATAATCATCAAATTTTTTGTTATAACCATTTTCAGAAATATATTCTCTTGATTTGTATACTTGGATGGTCTGCTGTTCTTTTGGACAATACCGGCGAACCTTGTAACCACCCGCCGCATGGTCAGCAAGATGCTCATCTCGTTTTATCTCTCTAACTTCTGGATTTGTTATCAAAAATGAAGTATATCCAAAATAAAACATGTTTTTGACAGTATTAAAATCGGCCATGGCTGTTTCAAAATAATATTTCTTAAATATTTTTTCTATAGGCAACTTCGTCGTTGACATAATTTTCTTTTTCGCGGCGATTTGTGCTTGCTCTTTTAATTTATCGGCAGTCTCAGAGGGCAATACAGCATTTTTTTGAGCATATTTTAGCTGTTCTTTCGAAAATAAATTTTTAAAAATCTCTTCTGTTTCCTTTTCATAATCATTTAAGCGCATATAAAATTTCATCACTGGCGAACCCAAATTTGCAACCAAAGTCCATGGAGAATTTTTACTTACATAAAATCCAGTTTGTTGCGCAAGCGTTACGACTGCTTTAAAGTTTGGATCATTTAAATACTTTTCCCATTTAACCTGATCATCATTTTCTTGTTCATCTGCTAATTTTATTACTAAGCCGGATGCACTTCTTTTTGTTAATACACTAGATAACATTTTAGCCCTAGTTACTGTAAGCGATTCCATTAAGGGGAAAAATCCCATAAACGATTCAATATATTTGTCTATGTTTATAATCTTTTTCTGTTCTTCATGCGTGCTTAAAAAAACACTATTAATTTGTTTTATAAGAAACCTAACATTATTACGATATTCTTCTTCAAAGTTATACCACCCCTCAAAAGGTTCAAAAATTATATTTGTATATACAGACTCTTTTGAAATTTTGCCAGCTTGCAGCATATCTACATATAATTTTTGAAAATCAAGAAAAGCATTTGCAACAAAATCAAATGCCAAAACTGTATCAGAATTGCTTACATACTTGATAAAAGTAGGATTGGGTATAATAAAATTATTATTGCCATCTTGAAGTCCGTAAAATCTAAGAATTTTTTCAAAATTTTGTATGCCCGGAACAGGCGGTACTGCTACATCATAGCCAATTCTTTTTACAATAAGATCAATAGCACTTTGTTCATCTCCTGTTCTATACGCCATAATAAAATTTCCTTATTCAGCTATTTCTTAGCTTTCTTTTCCTTGCCGGTTTTTATTAGTCCCTTGCCGGAAAATCCATCAGTGCGAGCCACTATAACAGTTTCAAAGTCATCACCGCTTACTTGATGATCCACCTTGTACACCAAATAATAGCCCCCAAGATTATGTTCATAAGAAATTGTGTTTGGCTGATTTGATTTGCCAAAACCTATTAAGCTTAAATCAACATATATTAAAACTCCCGGCCTTATTATATTATTTCCTCTCATTCTTATTGTTACATCATATTGCTCTACAAAATTTGGGTCTCGCTTTTCTTTAACCGCATCAAGCAATTGTGTCGTGCGGCGCCATTCGCTTGGCACTACATTAAATTCTATACTCTTCATAATGCCGCCATCGCCACCGACAAAAAAATGATATATTCCGCTTTGCATATTTTCTTTTGGCACGCAATTTAACCAAATGCGGCCGGCTGTGCCATATATAAACATGTGCGAAAATAAATTATCAGGGGAAGCCTCATGGGCAGTGGGACTAGCCGCCAAGGAGCCTCCTCTACCTCTGGCACGCAAAACTTTATCAACATCAATTACAAAGTTTTCGCCTTTTTTTCTGAACTTTCGTCCTGTTAAATCATACGGCATATCAACGCTTTCTATTGTTATATCTGCATCTGTATTATTCCAAACTTTTTTATCTGGCTCAACACCAAGATATTTTTTATGAAGTGGATCATAATTATCAATTATTTTGTTAAGGAATTCATCAAAAAATTCTCGTAAAAATATTCTTAAAGGCCAAACTTCTTTTTGTGATCTCACAACTTTGTTGTTCCACCACAACATAAAACTAGTAAATGATATAGGAATATTACTAATATTTCTTTTGTCGGGGAATGATTTTGCAGCTTTAATAGCATCTCTCCTTCTGTTCATGCTGAGATCCAATGATGCCAACACTGGCTTTATGCTTTTTCCAGCACGCGAATTATGATTTCCAAAAGCTATATCAATAATGTCCCCGGCAAAAAAATAAGGTATAACAATTGAATCAGTTGGTTTTCCCTTTGGTTTATATTTAAGCTCTCTTAATAATTTTTTGTGCCCCTTTAATAAATTATACATAGCGTCTTTTCTTAGCTTATCTTTGCTACCGCTGCTTTTTGCTCCTGCTGCGTCTGCGGTTGCTGCGGCGGATGAAGCCTGATGAGCGTTGTTCTGAGGTTGGCCAAGTACTTTAACAACCGCCTCAGATGCTGCTATTTTGTACATGGGATAGAACCTATAATTCATCGCTGCTGCCGTGCCTTTTTTTTCTGAAAGGAATGTGCGCTCAGCAACACCTACATGTATTTTATTTGTGCGCATCAGCCTGTTAGTAAAATTGCTGTAAATGTATTTTGAATAAAAAGATTTTTTTATAGCCTGATCATTAAGAGCGTTGTTGTAATCTTGCATCAATTTTTCATGGGCCGCGGCAAAATCGGTACCGCCGGATCGTTGGTTAATAATGTGTTGGCGCTTGTTCCGCAGCAGATCAAACTCTTTTTTTTCGTCGGCGCTGAGAGCCTTTTCGCCACTGAGAGATGCGCGTTTTTTAAAATCATTATATTTTTTTTCATCAATGCCGGCGGCCTTTAATGCTTTTTTGAGCGCTGTGAGCTTGCCCGTTTTATTAAAAGCATCCAAAGCTTTTTTAGCTGCTTTTGTACCTATTACAGAATCCTCATATCTTGTCTTACCCTGCGCAATCGCGGCCTCGTCCTCTTTTGCAATAAGAATATCACTAGATTGTCTTTCATCATCATCGGCCACAAACTCAACATCCAAAACAACTGAGCCATCTTGATTAAATTTAAATTGCCATCGCCACAAATTTAACACCAACGTTGTTTGAAGCTTTGCCACGAATTCTCTTATTTTGTCGTCTTTATCACCGACAATAGCGCCGGCAGGAGGGGTGGCCCAACCAAAAGTAAGATACCAGCGCCAAAATTCACTACCGCCATCTTTTTTTATTTCTTGTGTTAAGCTCAATAAATCAATAAAATCAGCAACCTGTGTTGGTGCGGCCTTATTCTTCTTTTTGGCTGTGCTAGAATCGTCTTGTTTTTTAGCCGCGCTCTTTGACAAAAGATGTTGTTTATAAAGAGTTTGTGCATTTTCAAAGAAAATTGATATTTTTACAAAATATCTTTTATCTGCAAAATGCTCTTGCCTGTGCTCAATAGAAACACTTTTGAGGCCCACTCCGTCGCCGCGGCCAATTTTATCACTTGTTAAGTTTTGTAAACTGTCCGGGTGAAGATGATCTAAAAAAACATATTTTTTTGTTTTTTCAGATTGAATTTTAAATTGTCCACGCTCTCTTTTAATAAACACTTGCTTCAAAGATATTTTAGGCACCAACAAAGACCACTGAGCGTTTGTAATAGTTAAAAATTTTGGATCATATTTGTTTGTTATTATCTTAGAATACAATTCCGCCGAAGATGACCTTTTATTCTTTGAAACGTCTAGTGTAAATACAGATAGCTGAAGCGCTTCGGTAAACGAACTCCCGCGTGGATATAAATTAGTTTCACGCTCAATAAACTCTTTCATTAAAATAAATTGTTGTGTTTCTGCAATATCTCCAAGAATTTCATCAATATTTTCTCGTAGATTATCTTCCGTTCCGATGGCTTTGAGTCTTGCGCGCTCGGCGGCATCAATCGCGTTGGTGTTGGTGATATAGCGGCTGATCAGTGCGGTGATGTGGTGCCACTCAAGATTTGACACTCGCTGCCTTTTATCGTCACCTTCACCAACTGTATGTTTTTCCGTGATTGTGTTAAATTTTTCTTGAGCCTTCAGACCCTTCCAGAGCCAAGGCGCCTGCTTGGGGCCCAATTGCGCCTGTTGCGGTGTCGATGGCCAGTTCGCGCCGGCGCCGGCTCGTATATCTTGAAGCAGCACAAAAACGTCAGCAACTATAGGGTGAGTTTTGGTAATAGCCGCGGTTGCGATCTTCATCACCGGTAGAATGGCTCGACCGACGAAGCCCGGGTCGTGCCACCTCTTTGTGTTTTTGGTTAAAACTTCAGCAATGAACCCCATGAAGTCGTCATGATGTTCAATCATCGACTGCGATTGGCGTTCACGCTCAGCAAAACTTTGTGCGGCTGTTTTTTCAGTCATTTATTAAAATCCCGCTATAACCAAGACTTCTAATAGTGGGTGTGGTATATAAACTAAATCACCCAGTTGAAAATGGAACTCGGTGGGCTTTTTATTGAACCATGGAATAATCCACCAATAAGATGGATCATTATAGTGTTCATAGGCCAATTTATAAAAACTGTCATTTGAACTCCAAGTGTGAGTTTTTAATACTAATGTTTCTATTTCTTCTGCCAAGGGGAAATCAATGACGGGTGTGCCATATTGGTCTACGTGTTTGAGGCCTCTTTTGTTAAAAGTGCTTTCATACAGTTCGCTGTCATTGTGAATAAGTGAACGATTGTCATATCTTGAAATAGCCATTATTTCCCCTTTGTAATCTTTCTAAACATAGCTTCGGTGGTCGGGGCAAGAGGGCTGCTTTCTGCGCGGGGTTTATTTCTTGCTTCGGCCGCGGCACTCCACTCGCTGACGTGTGTTTTATCTACCGAATAAGGAAATGCTGAATTCTTTCCACCAGCAAATTTTTTACCAACCCAACCAACTTTTTTAGTATGAAGCACTTGAAGCGTACAGTTAAGTTTTATTGATTTAGGATAAAGAAGTCTTTCCCCCTTCTCTTTAGTTCTGTGGTCAAAAAAACCAGCTTCTAAATCTGGAGCAAAATCAATACCGCTTAAAAACCCAACAAGACCCGTAAGACCTTCTGCCGCCAAATTAACAAAATGCAGCCTGATCAGCGGCGCTGCTTTAATCCCCGAGACACCAAGAGAGTCCTCTTCATAAACAGGGTATAGCATTCGTATAAAATCTCTTATTTTCGTTAAATTGTTTGCGCCATCCATAACACCCTCTGAAGGTATGCTCCAGCCAATGCTGAGAGTTCTTTGTGTATTTTGAAATACGGCCAACGGATCCATTCTACCATATACATTTTCTGTTTTCCAATTGGATCTGAAAGAATCGCCGAATTGAGTTAAAAAAGCTAAAAACTTTACTGTCTTCCCTGTGGCAATGTGTTCAAACTTAATTTGATACTCTTTCGTATAAGGAGTAAGTGTTGTGCGCGAGGCCTCTGCTTCGTCTGATAAGATCTCTTTAATATTTTTTGCTCTTCTAACTGGCATTATTTTCTCCTATACGGCAATTGGTGTGCCCGGTCGGCCATAGGTGGCGTTCTTGTTGCGTTGAGAATCAGCGATCTCGCCGAGTACTTTACCGGAAACCACCATAGTGGTGTTTTTATTTAAGTTTTTTTCTGTTAACGTAACTAACCTCTCCAGCAGCGCGTCGGTCCTAGCCGATGAGCCGGCTCGCTGTTTTGCGGCGGTTACCGTATCCATTGCACTTGGTATGGCGACTTCGCCGCCTTTCGTAACAATTGCTTTCACTGAGCCTGGGCTGAATTCGGCATCATCAACAAAGGCTTGGCCAGCCCACTTGCCGATCATGCTGCCTGCGCCTGCACCAAGGACGGTGCCGGCCGGCCCCAAAGCCGAGCCGAGCACTCCGCCGATTATAGCACCAACAACAGCGCCGCCGGCGCCGGCCCGGGCCTTCGTCTTTTCTTGTTTGGTCTTGGCGGCCATCAGTTCTGAAATAACGCTAATTGCAGTGTATCCAATCATGACAATGCCGCCAATTGCCATGGCGATGGATGCAATCCCGGCCAAAGTGACACTTAAGCCGGCGCCGGCGAACACGCTCGATAAGGCGCCGCCCAAGCCCATAGTGCCGCCGCTAGTAGCCATCATTTGCAGATTAAGCATAAATAACACTGAGCCCAATTTCACGATGCCGGCGATTGCTAGAACAATAAATCCGCCGGGCGGTGTAAAAAGTGATATGAGTGTTTCAATTAGCCATTTATTGTTTTTAATCCAATCGCCTAGGCCCCTGACCGCGCTTTTCATAGACTCAATAAAGTCGCCATTTGAAAAAAACACTTCGCGGATTACAGCACTAAGCTCCATGAAAATATCTTGTGCTTTTAGTACCATATTGTTGAGGTCTTCTTGCCGCTTTTCAGACTTTTTCTGTTGTTCTGCCCACTCTTTAAGCGCAGCTTTGCTGCCCATAATCCTTTTTAGTTCAACTTTGCTTACACCAATCGTGCTTGCCATATATTTTACCATTGCGGGTGACATGTCCGACAAACTCTTGCCAGACGCGGCGAAAGCATCTTGCATTTGTTCTATTACTTTTATTGGTTCATTGTGAGCGGCCTTCATCATCTTTAATGTATTAAGATATGGCCCACCAAGAGCAATATTGAACTCTGCAACTTTTTGTGACGCATTTGCAAAAGTTTCGAATCCTTCAGTAGTTTTCCAAAGTTGATTAATCGCAAGACCCAAAGCGTGGGCTCTAGTAGCCATTGTTTCAAAAACTTTTATTGCTTTATCTTTTGTGAAAGCTGCCAGTTGTTCCATTGAGTTTTGCATGTCTTGGAAAAACTTATTACCAACTTTCATTTGCTTACTTAAACCAGCCAAACTCTTTGTGTATTTGGCTGCTTCTTTCGGGGCCATTCGCAGCGTCTTAATTAAGTTTTCTTGAGTTTTAACTGTTGTTTTTAGATCAAACCCCATTTTAGTAAGTGCAGTACTGGTGGCTAGCATTTCTTTCTGAGCACTAACGCTGGCCATATTAAATTCTGGTATTGTTGATGCAAGCTCTGCAAGTGCCATGCCTGCTTCTTTTTCTGTTACACCCCATATGGCCAATTCTTGTCTACTCTCCACAATCATATTTTTGTATCTTTCCATGTCACCGTATGTACGATATAATTCTGCGGGTAAAACTAGCGATTCCTTAATTGCTCCAACAATACCGGGAAGATCAATGCCAAAAAGACTACCACCTTTCATGCCCATAACAGCTAGCTGCATTGCCCCTTCTGCCACTTTCTTCATGGCGCCGGCGAGCATTTCGCCGGATTTAACTGATTCTGTAATCCTTTTTTTGAACTTGGCTTGCTGTTCTGTTGTTTTTGTAAGTATTCCAAAAATACCAAATTGATTCTTTTTAACCACCCCGAGAGCGCTTAGAAAATCTTCAGCATTTTTAACACCTTCTTTTTCGTTGTCCCGCCGTTTTTTCTGAATGCCATAAATGTCCTCTTGTATCCTCTTTTGTTTTTCAAGCGCTACAAGTTCTTTCTTTTTCGCCTTTTCGAACTCCTTGGCTTCGGCCTTAGTCTTCTTTTCGCCGATAGTCCTTTCCTGAACGGCTTTTATTTGTGTCTCCAACTGCGTAATTATATTTTTATGAACTCTTTCTTGGGCTTCCATCGTATACTGAATTTCGCGCATAGTTTGGCCATAAGTCACCGTATTTTTATTGAGGCCTTCGGCCTCCTTGGTCGCCTTGGCCATGACCTCGGCGGCCTTTTGGCCAAAATCTTCGACAGCCGTTTCTGCAGCTTTAAAGCCGTCCGTAATTTTATCGACTTGCGCTTTTATCTTTTGTATTTGTTCTGGTGTAAGTGTTGATGGATCTGTCATGTTTTAAAGTTCCTATTTCACCGGCCATTTAATTTTTGTTACTTCTTCAAAGTTTGAAACGGCGGTTAGCAGTTCTTTCTTTTTTGAAGCAGCTTCGTCGCTATCTTTGCCATGCGCCTTTGCGGTTTCTATATATTGCTTCGAATTGTTTAAAGCCGTTCTAAAAGCGCCTATTTCTTTTTTAGTGCCTGTTATTCTTACTGGAATTGATAATTTATCAATATCTACTCCAATGCCTTTTAAAAATAATCCTACGGCGCCCGTAAATAAACTATATAAATTTTCATTCAATACTTTCTTTTTTGCAAAGCTTAAATCAATTTCAATAATTGGGAGTTTTTCCATTTATCTATTCTCCTTTGAATAAATAGTGTTTCACATAAAATAAAGGACGCTCATTCGGCGTCCTTTATCTACTACTTTTTTTATTTGCTTTTTCTATAGCTTCGTTTTCACTTTCTTTTTGCTTGATCAGACGCTGCATGAACCAAGCCCTTAATTTGATTGGCAAATTATACGCTTCGACAAAACTCCATCCGCCATGATATTTTAATGCAAAAAACTGCTCATAGACAGCTTCAATATATTCATCGGTCAGGCCAAAAAAAGTCCGCGGTGAGCGGCACCTCCACCCCTGCTTCGTGATCACAGTGCGAACATTGAAAACTATGCCTCATATCAATATTTGGAATTAGTTTATTATAAATTTTTCGAAAATATCTTCCATCAAACAATGGCATAACATCAACAAATTTATTAACGTTTGCTGGCTCTGCAAGCCCATTAACTGCTGTTATACAAGCCCTAATTTGATCAACTATTGGCGTTTCAGGAAGCTTATTCTTCTTTTTGTTGGCTTGTAGCCTTTCAAGCTTGCTTTCGTCTGTGCCTGCCAATAATTTAGCTTTAACCACAGCTTTAGTTTTCGGCAGTGTAAATGAAAATGTGTCATCATCATTTTTCGTAACAGCCAAGCTGTCCAACCTTTCTTTGTCGGGGAACTGCAATTTTAGATTATTTAAATCAAAGCTTTGTTCGCTGTTTTCAAAGCAAGACGGGCATGTAACCTGTGTGGTGTATATATTTCCATATCCTGTTGATCTTGCAGCAACAATAATAGCATTTTTATCGCCCAACAAAAGAGAACTAACATTAATCGTTTTATCAACTAAAATATTTTTTATTAGCCGATCTAAGACAACCCCCTTTTGAATGAGGCTGCGATTTGTTAAAGTATCTTCATCCTTCGCAGTCATGTAGCGCACTTCAACGTGTTCTTTGTCGCGCAAAGGATGGTTTTCGGGATAAAACATTCCCCTTGATGGTAGTTCAATTAATTCTGTTGGAATTGAAAAATCAAATGAAGCGCCCATTTGCTCAGCAATGGGTGCTGGCGAAGAGATATCGGGCATAGAGCCGATACGCTCTTCGTTTCTGTTCTGTGTCATTAATTACCTCTTTTTTTTTATTCTTTAGCCCGGCGAGATTGTTCGGCCGGCTGGGACATCAAGCTCAGCCCAATCATAACGTATTGTGGCAGAGATGTTAACCATTTCATCTGAGGCATAATCTAAAGTCCCAAAATCAATAGCGGTAATAAAAGAATTTGTCAAACTCCACGTTTCTACAGCCTCTCCTTCTGCTCCAAGTTGTACAATTTTGACTTCACCTAAAGCAAAATTTGCTTTAACTTTAGAAACCGTGGTAGTACTAGCCGCATCCAAAGGATACTCATAGCCCGCAGCAAATAAACGAGCCAACATTGAATCTGAAGCATCGGGATCCACAGGATCTGCCAAAGTAATATCAATCGTATTCCACTGAACTCTTGCAGGGTAATAAAACGTATGATTCAAATACTGATGAGGGCTCTCAGTAACAGTGAATGACGGCTTCTTAACTGTCTTAATAATCCAAGTTGGCATGCCGCCTAAATATAATACCCACCTATATTGTCTTTTAGGCTCTACTAGAGGGTCTGACCAAAATCCTTGTGCCATGTTTTTCTTTCTCCCTTATCATTATAAATAGTGCAGGGGTGAAAAATCACCCCCCACTTTTAGTCTTCAAATGATGCTCCTGAATCCGTGATTACAAAATCAATCGCAATAAACTCGATTGCTCTCGTTGGCTTAAGAATGATCTTCGCATACATTATGTTTTGATCAATCAAATCAGGAGTTGTGGTTGTTTCATCAAGGATCAACTTGAAGTCTTCCAATCCCAATCTGACTTTTACGCTCAACAGCAATGGTTTAACCATTCCAATAAATCTGTTCCAAGTTACTTTCGTATTTGGATCAAACAAGAGCGACTTTGAGGCTCTAGAGATTTCCTTCTTAAGGAAAATCATGAGCCTGCGAACGTTAATTCTATCAAGCGCTGATGGCGTTGCCTGCAAAGTCTTTTGGCCAAATATGACCAGCCCTTCTTGCGGGAACTGTGCAATCGGATTAACCTTGGCTAGATAGAGATCATCTCTCTCATCCTTTGTTAGACGCGCTTCAACCTGCACAACCGGAATACCAGCCGCGCCGTCGCTTAAGCCGCCTCTGGTGAAGCCAGCAGGCGCGAACCAAGGTGCTTCCTTCATGTCGGTGCTAGAGAATACACCCAGAGCAACAACTGAGGGCGGTGCCCACAACGTAGTAGCGTTAATCGAATCTGAAATCTTAACCCACGGGTAGTAAGCGCAACCGTAGCTTGTATTCAAGTTACGATTCTGCAGATTATCAACTACTGTATCAATGCTACCTAAGCGAGATGCAAAACTATCTGAATTTTCAGACTTTGGCTTAAAGCCGCCCTTGACATCAATGATAGCTATAGCATCGCCGCGGCCTTCGCACACTTCCACCAACTGATTAGTCAATGTCTCATTAGTAACGCCGGGTGCAGTGGCTGCATTAATCTCGACTTGATCCGGGTCGGCAATTGAATCAATAGCTCTCTTAACCGAGTTAAGCGAATAGCTAGTCACGTCAGTCGGAGTGCCAGTCCATTGGCTATTTCTGAATGGGTCGCTTTCTGTAATGTCCAGACCGTCGTCGCCACCGTACATCGGAACGGTAAACTTGTTCCAGCCGGCTCTTAATAGGTCTTTCCATGTGCCATTTTCCGCGCCTGCTTGGCCTGATGCGTCAGATGTAAATGATTTTTGCGAAACTCTTTGGCCGGTGGCCCAATAGCCATGGCTGGAACTAATCATTAAATCATCCAAAGTAAATGTCCACGAATCTTCTAAAAGCCCAGAAGTAATTGAATCTTTGTGATTTATGTATTTGATTGTATCAACAAAGCTTGGATCGTGCTGATTCGAATTATATTTACTATAAGTTGCACCCCAGTAAGCATTCTTTGGATTAGCCAGAGAGCCAGACTTGCTGTCTTCTCTCAAGCCCAACTCTGGGAAGTATATTGAGGCAGTAAGAGCGCCGTAACCCAAGAATACAAAACTGCCATCAGCAGTTTTTTCTGCGCCGTTGGCAGCATAAGATTGCATTATTGAAGTTGAGCCCTTAACATATGCGGCATCTTCAATGTTGCTCGCGGTGGCGGTCGTAGATCCAACCACCAATGGCGAATTCGGATAATTGTAGAGCGCCCCGGTCGAGTTCGTGCGGTATGAACTACTAACCACAGAAAATGGAATGATGGTTTTCGGGCCATAACAGCCAAACGGCACAACCTGCGGATCGTGATAGCCGCTGTCAACGTCGTCATTCATTACGACTCTAATAAACCTAGAACGAGCCGGGTGTTCGCCCTTGATTGTGTATCTTCTAGTAGTGTCATCCCACGTTCGATACTCAGTGCCGATTTTCTTTCCAACATAGTTGTTTGAATTAGGATTCAAGTTACAAGATGAAAACTTCTCAACAACTTTGGGCGCGTTATCAGTGTCTGTAACAAGTCTGACGGATACTGAAAATGAACCATATGGATCCGTATTATTCGATGAAGGCCTAATGTCCTCAATGGAAATCTTGTATTTTCTTTGCGTAGCTTCGCCCGAATCCATTGTTTTAAAGTAAAACAACTTTTGCATACCACTAACAGCATAACTACCAGAGTTCGTTGATGTATCTTGCGCAAACACCCAGCCAGTTGTGCTATCTGTCATACCATGGCGATGCTTTGCTTGATCGCCGGCTTGGTTGGAGCCGCTGGCCATAAGACCGACAACAAATCCGACTGTACTACCTGTCGTGGAAGTACTGTATTCCTGAACTTGAGAGTCCATCCAGTTGTCAAAAGTCTCACCTAGCCAGTATGTTTCTATGCTAGAATTAATGTCAGAGTTCGTTTTAACCGGGTTAGTGTTAAATACTTTTCTGATGTATTTTTCACTATCTGGATTAAAATTAAAGGCTGTTTTTAACACTAAAGAGCCATCAGCGTCTTTAATCTGACCAATATATTCATAATTGCTACCCACATTTTGGATCATAACACATGTGCCTGACACTTCTAAGTCGCCGATGATGCCGTCTTTGGAAGAGTATGGATTACGAAGAGCCCCAGAAAGCTCAAAGCAGCCTTCATTGCAGTAAAAAATAGCTGCCAGTGCTCCAGTTTTCGTCGCGGTGTAGGCGTCGTCGGCCGATCCGGGATCCTCGTTGGGAACAATAAACAAACCATATGCACCACCGCCGCTGCCCGGCCCTGCATCAGTGAGAGCCGTGGTCTGCCACCCAGCTAGGCCGGCCGATGTCGCGCCGCCATGCTGAGCGCCGAGGAGCCTTACAATCGTTGCCGTAGATGAGTTTTTAAGCCAAGCTTGCGCAGCATAGGCTGCATACGTCGGTGATGTATAATTGCCATTCCTCCAAACATCATCGCTAGAACCACCAGCGATTGGATTGCCAAAAACTTCAATAAATTCTGAAAATGAAGAAACCGTTATCGGCTTAAGGCCCGGGCCGCGTTCCGTTCTGCCAATAATGGCTGGTCCAACTGGGGCTGGGGCTCTTGGGCGTTGTGAATTATCGATTTCATCAATAAAGACACCGGGTGAAATAAATTTATATCTGCGGTCGATAGATGACATATTTTCGTCTCCTTAGTTAACTCTTATATAAATAGTATATGAAAAGTCTAAAATTATCTTATCCGCGATAAAACCTCTCGTCGCTAGACTTATTAGAAATCTGTTCTACTTCATCTTCTAAAATAGTTCTTTCTCTTGCTAACCTAAATCTTGCCTGAGTTTCTCTGATTACAACCTTTGGAGTTATTTGATTTTTACCCTCGCCAATAATGTAGCCCAGAACTTTCATTTCTACTTTTGTTTGGTATGTTCTTTCAT
>Ga0209756_1001514_pt1 | contig 21300 bp, 23 predicted proteins | sample ETNvirenome_6_85_FD_184071 | JGI IMG/M metagenome (GOLD analysis project Ga0209756, IMG submission 184071) | Marine viral communities from the Pacific Ocean - ETNP_6_85 (SPAdes) (version 3) | ecosystem: Environmental > Aquatic > Marine > Oceanic | place: Pacific Ocean | collected 2013-06-19 | reverse complement strand
GATCTGGCTGAAAAGTTAATTGATAAAAAATCAGCAATTAAATTGATGGAGGAAAGTCTTGATAGGTTAAATCTTAAAAAGAGTCTAGGAGTTTATAAGCGAACTGATAAATGTGAATATTGTGATTCAGTGTTTGAAGATGTTCAAACTCCAGAAGATATAGAAAAAATTGAATATCAACTTCTCCAGCAGCAAAATATAAGACTTTGGATGCTGAGAGACACGGAAAAGATGGATAAGGAGATGGATAAACTTAAAGAACTTACCTTCAGATTGTCAGAGTTTTTGGATTATAGAGATATTCTATCTCGGGAGGAAGTATATGAAGAACAAAAATTAAGTGTGTCAGGAGCTTTGGAAGATCACAGAACTAAAAAGTCTGAAGCTGCCATAAATTATGAGGTAATGAAGTTTTGGGAAAAAGCTTTCTCTGAGCAAGGACTTATAAAATTTGTGATTAGAAATATTTTAGATTTTTTCAATAAAAAATGTAACACTTATCTGTCGAGATTAACTAATAGACAATTTTATTTAGAATTTAATGAAGAATTACGTGAAGTTATAGCAACAAATAAAAGGAACATCCCGTATATATCATTGTCTGGTGGAGAAAAGAGAAAGATAAATCTAGCGGTTCTAATGGCATTGCAGGATATATTATCTTTCTCTAAAAAGTCAAAATCAAACATACTATTTCTTGACGAGGTAACTGAAAACTTAGATGATAAGGGGATCGCAGGGTTGTGTAATTTATTGCAAGATTTAAAATCCAAAAGGAAAATCTTTATTATTACACACAACAAAGAATTAAAATCTTCGTTTGAAGGATCGGACAGAATTTCTATAATAAAGTCTAAAGGCATTTCAAAGATAAAGAATCATGGCAATAAAAGAACTAAATGAATTAGGGCAGTCTATATTCGAACACAAGTATGCTTATCCTGGGGAAACTAAGTGGTCTGAAAGAGCAAAGGCAATTGCAAAACACGTTGCCGCTGCTGAACCTGATGCCGAAAAAGAGAAGTGGCAACAGAAGTTTTATGAGAGTATAGGAGCCGGGGATTTGGTCCCTGGTGGGAGGATAATTTTTGGTTCAGGAAGGCTGAATCAAAACCTTCTTAATTGCTATGTAATTGAGCCTACCGATTCAGTAGAATCGATAGGAAAAACAATCCAAGATATGTATAAAATATCTTGTGGTGGCGGGGGTATTGGTTTCAATTTCAGCAAAATTCGGCCTAAGGGGGATGATATCCAAAACATCAAGTACTCTTCTCCCGGCTCCGTTTCCGTAATGAAGATGATTAATGAGATTGGGGAACATGTGAGAGCAGGTAAGAATCGTCGGACGGCCCTTATGGCAATACTTAATGTTACGCATCCAGACATCTTGGAGTTCCTGCACACAAAATTGGATAGGAGTGAACTTACTAACTTCAATATCTCAGTTGCGATCACAGATAGGTTTATTGAAGCTTGTGAGTTGGGAGAAGAGTGGTATTTTACATTTAATCACAAGAAGTATTATATTTATCAGATGAATAGGGTGGGAAAAACTACTTCTGAGGTTATAAATGTTATCGGCTTTGATAAGGAAGATGCCTTGGCAAGAGCTAACGAGCATTATCAGGTTCTTCCAGGGGATTCATTTGAAGATGCCAAGAAGTATCCTTTAAAAGCTCGTGAATTGTGGGCTCGACTATGGAGTAACGCTTTGGAGTCTGGGGAGCCTGGGATTTATAATATAGATTATACCAACAGGTACACTAACGTATCTTATTTTGAGAAAATGAATGCTACAAATCCTTGCGGGGAGATTCCTCTTCCTAGCTATGCAAATTGTTGTTTGGGTCATATTAACTTAGATAATATGGTTACCAATGGAGAAATTGATTGGAAGAAGTTAGCTCAAACGGTGAGAGTCGGAGTTAGATTCCTAGATGATGTTTTGACTGTTAATGAATTTCCAACTCCAGAGTGCCGAGAGGCTGGTCATAGATCTAGGAGAATTGGTTTAGGTGTTTTAGGCTATCATTATATGTTAATTAAATTGGGTCTGAAATATGGGAGTGAAAAGTGTTTGGAATTTACTGAGAGGTTGTTTCAGACAATAAGAGATGAGGCCTACAAGACATCTACGTATCTTGCTAGAGATAAGGGTCCGTTTCCTGCGTTCAATAGAAAGAAGTATTTAAATGAAGAGTTTTCTAAAACATTGCCTGCTAGAATTCGTATGCTTATTAAAGAGCATGGTATCAGGAATGCTGTTATGCTTACCGTTGCTCCTACTGGAACTATTAGCATGGTTATGGGCGTGTCTAGCGGCATCGAGCCTATTTTTTCTGCACTCTATAAGCGACGTTATAGGCAGGCGAGTACCTGGAAAGAAACCACGATCATGGACCCTCTCTTTAAGGAATACGTTGAGGGGAAGCTACCCTTGGAGAATTTTGTCGGGGCCTATGATATAGATCCTAAGCAGCATGTACAAGTTCAAGCTACTATACAGAGATACATAGATTCAGCTATAAGTAAGACTGTTAATCTCCCTGAGGATGCAAAGTCCGATGAGTTTGAGGAGTTCATGCTAGGGTACGCACCTTATATGAAGGGTATGACAGTATACCGTGCGGGTAGTCGGGGTCAGGAGCCACTGGAAGCTATCCCTTTTACTAAGGAGAATGTTAAGAAATTTGTTCCTGAGTCGTTGCGGGAAAAGGCTAGCAATGCGACTGCGGAATTTTGTGCTTTGGATGGAGATTGTGGATAATGACTAACAAAAAACAAAAATTGGAAGATGTAATTGAGCCCTTGGGAGCAAGAATTATCGTTATAAGAGATACTACGGAAGATAAAACTGAAGGTGGAATAATTATTCCTGCTCAGGCCCAGGAAGAATCAGCTTTGGGGACTGTTGTAAGGGCGGGAGAAGGTTGTCTAGCAGAGTGGGCCGCTGGGGATAGGGTCCTTATTCCCAAGTTTGCTGGAAAAGAAATAACCGTTGCCGAATGGACAGTTGTGGTTATGGAGGAGGACGAGATCTTCTTGAGGCTGCATCTGGAGGATGCGAAAGAAAAAGAGAAGGCTAAGGGGGCACTTAGTTAGGATGCCTTTTTACCCTTTTAGTTGTGACGATTGTATGGTAGTATGGTCCGTTAAATCACCTATGTCTAAGGTTCCTCAACGGAGGAAATGCCCTGAGTGTAATAAATATCGCAAGAGATTGTGGTCTGGAAAAGCTCCAGGATTGGTGTTTAAGGGTGATGGCTGGGAGACAAATAGCGCCAGAGATCGAAAACTTTGGGAGCAGGGGATGGATAAGGATACTGCGAATGAGTGGTACAAGGAAAATATAGATAATGCTGAAGAGAGAATAAGTACGGGAGGGCAGCATTATAAGGTAATGAAACCTAACTACGAGTATTTCAGGAAAAAGGGAGTGGTAAAGAAAATATCTGATAAAAAAGCAAATAAAAGAATGAAACAAGCTGAAAAATTAACAAGAAAAGCCTATGATCAAGCAGGGCTAGATCCTACTAAAGCAAGACTACCGCAAGAATAAAACAAAAATATGCCATACGAATTTTCTGAAAATATACAAAGAGGAATTCTTTATCTGTGTAAGTCAAATAAGGATTTCTATCTACAAATAGTTAATTTAATAAAAGAAAGCTACTTTGAATATCCTTCCCATCAAAACATTTTTAATACAATAAAAAATTATTTTGATAGTTACCTAAAGTTACCCAACGATGACTTTGTTCTGGAGGAAATCAGGGATAAGTTAGGTGAGACTGAGAGTATTACTGAATATGAGGATGAGCTAGAATTTATCAATAAAGTTGATATTACGGCAATCAATAATCAAGAATACTACATGGATCTTATCGAGAAGTTTGCTCGAAGATCTGCTATTAAAGAAGCAATAAAAGAATCCCTCACTCTGATCCAAGAGGACAACATAGATGCGGTCCCAGAAGTCATAAAGAAAGCTCTGTTAATTAATCGAGATATTAACGTAGGACAGTCATATTTTGATGTTGCAAGGAATAGATGGGATCGTATTTTAGGCACAGAGGAGGCTGAGAAGTTCGGCACAGTTCTGCCCATGTGTAATGATCAATTAGAGGGGGGAAATTCGAGGAAAGAGCTTTGCATGGTTATAGCCCCTCCTGGGGTGGGTAAATCTTTGTGGTTGGTAAATCAATCCGTGCAAGCTCTAACAGAGCAGAGGAAGGTTCTTTATCTTTCATTAGAAATGTCGGAAGATAAGATATCTCAAAGATTTGATTCAGTGATGACGGGATTGCCGAATAGAAAGCTAAAAGAAGTCTCGACTCAGTTGAGGTTACATCAGAAATTGGAAGCTGCGAAAGAAAAGTATCCAAATTCTAGATTGATTATAAAAGAGTTTCCTACGGGTCAAGCAACTGTTGCAACTGTGAGGGCTCTTTTGCATCAATTAGAGAACTATGAGGGTTTTGTCCCTGACATTCTAATAGTAGATTACCTTGAATTATTGCGGCCATGTAGAAAGATAGAAGCTGAATGGCAAGCACAACAAAGAATCGCGGAAGAACTCCGAGGCTTGGCAGTTGAGTATAATATGCTTGTTTGGACAGCAACGCAGACTAATCGGCAGGGTAAGATGGTTAAGATTATCACTGATGCAGAGTTGGGAGATTCTTACGGCAAAATTAGAACTGCGGATTGGGCTATCTCTTTAAACCAGACAGAGGAAGAGTATTCTCAAGGTAAGATGAGAGGATATATTGTTAAGGCGAGAGACTCCAGACAGAGATATATTATCCCTATGTCTGTAAATTACAAAAACTTAAGAATTACTCAGGAACTAGACTATGACGAAACAGAAAAAGCGATCTCTGCGTGATGATCTCAAAGAGCTAGACATAGAATATATTGATCTAGGTTGGAGAAAAGTTTCCATTCTTATTGTTGCCAATTTGGCAGGCAAAGCAAGCAGTTCTTGCTATGGATCTGTGGATTTCGATAAGTGTGAGCTTCAGTTAGATCGAGACATGGTTTATTCTTGCGAAGCGTATGATCTTGCTAAAGAAACTTTTATCCATGAGATTATGCATTGTATGTTAGAAATAATTGGTCTTAGGGGAGGGGATGAGGGCGACGAAGAAATAAAAACCAATAATGAAGAATTAGCTACCTTTACTAGTCGAGGTTTAATGTTGCTTAGGAACTTGAATCCTAAGCTTTTTAGTTGTTTATTTGCTGGAGAAGAAGATGAATAGAAAGATGTTATCTAAGGAAATACTGCATTCCTTACCAATAGATCAATATGCTGACATGGCAGAAGAAATAGGAAGAATCAATCCTGCCGATATAGATGGAGATCTCATGCGTCACCCTGCGATATTTACTCATTTTGCTGGGGTAGCCAGTGAAGCGAAGAGACTTGCTGATAGGTCTCTCCTAAATTTGAGTCTTTACGAGAGTTCAGCTAAGGAGGATGAGCGCAGAAATAGGATAGAAAAAGGAATAAAAATAACTGATAAATCTATTGAAACTTGGGTCATCACCCAACCTAAATATAGGGAGTTGCAAAGTGATCTCTTGGAATCTAACGCACGTTACGAAAAGATAAAAGCTATTGTGCGTGGGTTAGAGCATAAGAGAGATTGCCTTGTCCAGCTTAGTTCAAATAATAGAGCTATCTCAAAAATTCATGGATAGTTTCGAAAATTTGATGACAACTGTCTATTATATTTTATAACCTTTAACAATAACGGAGAAAAACATGGCGATTAACTTAGACAAATTACGTGAAAAACATCTTGAGATGAACAAAACTGGAATTCAGAGGAATTTCATGGACAGCTTTCTTGCTCTGAAAGATGGATCCCAATACATTAGGATTCTTCCTTGGAAGGATGAGGACAAGGAATTTTATGCTGAAACAAAAATCCACCGTGTGAAGTTGGCTGATGGAAACCCTAAGAATTTCCATTGCAGGAAGATTCATGGTGAGATCTGCCCAATGTGTGAGGCTTATTTTGGTCTTTGGAAGCTGAGTCAAGATAAGGATGACGAGCATGCTAACAAGGCAAGAGAGATTAAGCCTAGGGACAGGTTCTACTTGAATGTTGTAGATCGTGAGACGAGTGAAGTAAAAATCCTTTCCATTGGTCAGATTCTTTTCAAGAAGATTGTTGCGACTATTATGGATCCCGATTATGGGGATATTACGGATTTGGAAAATGGGCATGACTTTAAGATTATGAAGATCATGGAGGGGCAGTGGCCGAAGTACGACCAGTCTAGCCCTCGCCCAAGACCTGAACCTGCTGGTTCGGAGCAAGATGTTGCAGCATGGATGGATGGCCTTCACGATGTTCATGCATTGGTTAAAGTGGAGGATTATGAGGAAATGATGCATGTTGCTCAGTCTTATCTTCCTTCTTTGGCGAAGGGAGTGGATGTTGAGGACGATGATGACTATGAGTCTAATTTGGAAGGATGATTATGAGATTTAAATATTGGATAATGGGGGCACTACTAGTGCCTATTGTATCTTTCGCAAGTTGCGAGGGTGTTGGAAGCTTTTTAAAGCAGCAAGACTTGGTTGTTACCAACGCTGATAATATTCTCCCTGGGAAAGAGGATACGGCTATTGTTGTTCCAACAGAGAAGATCCCTGAGAAGTATAGGGAAGCTTGGAAGGACGAGGTCATCGTTGCAGCCCCAAGAGAAAGTGTTAAGCCTGGATCTAATGCTGTTCCTATTTCCTTGGATGGAGATGACTGGGATTTAGGGGCCGTTGGAAGTTTAGCGCAAGCTGCACTTCGAGTAGGTGGGACGTTTTTTCCTCCTTTGCTTGGTTTAGAAGCTGTGCTAGCTCTGCTCTTCAGGAGGAAGCGCAAGCATTATGCTAATGCCTTTAAGTCCATTCTTCCTGGTAATGGTAGCGTGGATTTGAGGGAAGGGGCTAAGAATGTTGGGAGAGCCCTTGGTATGGCTCATAGCTCTGAGAGCACAAAGGTGGTCTACGAAGATGAAGAGAGAGAAGCCAAGACTATAGATAAAGATTTCTGACTTGGTGGTCAGTTGTGGATGTGATTAGAGAGCAAGTTTGAAAGCTTGCTCTCTTTTTTTACTATAATATATTGTGGAAAAGAAGAAATTAAGAATACTGGGGTTTAAGGCAAACGATGGCGGTTGTGCCTATTATCGTTTGAATATGCCGTTCACAAAATTGGCTGAGTTATATCCAGACGAGGTAGAACTCAGAATAGACGATAACCCTCTTGGAATAGACACTTCCTCTGGGCAGTGGCAACCTAACTGGAAGTTTGAGAACATGAAGTGGGCTGATGTTATTGTGGTCAACAACATTAGCAACTTCGGAGGTAACTATGCTGCTAGAGCGGTGGGAAAAGCCATAGAGTTTGGCAAGTTTGTACAGATGGATACTGATGACCTCCTTACTGGCCTTTACAAGGAGCACAGACTTTCTGATGTTTATAAGGAAAAGGGGCTGGGTGACATAACTAAATTTATGTACGCTAACAGTCATTTAGTTACTGTGACACAGAGAAAGTTCGCTGAGAGGGTTAAACCGTTTGTTGGGAATGTTTTGGCTGTCGTGAAGAATGCTATTGATTATGAACTACCATGTTGGAATCATGAAAGAGCGAAAACAAAAAAGATAAAGATCGGATGGGCGGGTGGTATTCATCATGATGTGGATGTTAAAGAGTTTGCTGGTGTCCCACATCTAGTTAATCAAAAGGTAGGAGCAGAGAATATTCAGTGGGATTTCTACGGACAGCCTCCTATAGAAGACGGAAATAAAGACGATTGGCAGCAGGATGTGTGGAAGGGATATAAGAGGGAATTGCTCCGTGGGTTCAAAGGTCAAAAAAATTGGCAAATTCATCAAGCATTGCCTCCCGAAGTGTATGGGGTGATGTATGCTAATATGGACATTGCAATAGCTCCATTGCAGATGAATGATTTTAATGATTCAAAGTCTGAGATTAAAGTGGCAGAAGCTGGGAGATATCGTATACCTTTAATTGCTTCTGATGTAGGTTGCTATGATGAAACAATAAAGAACGGCGAGACGGGATATTTGCTTCCTCCTAAAGCAACTAAAACACAATGGGTACGGGTTTTAGCTAAAGTTATAAAAGAGAAAAAGCATAGAATAGAGATGGGTAATAATCTTCATAGAATTACAGAACAGTATTTTGATATTAATAATGTTGTTATGAATAGGTTAACATTATATGAAGAGTGCTTCAAAACTTTAAAGTTTGACCCTAGGGAAAATCGTCGTTATGAAGACGAGTTAAAGGCTATTGAAAAAACTAAAAGTCAAAATAATTAGTAGTTGGAGTAATCCCGGCGGTTCGGCTACAGCGTTTGTTAATTTGTGCAATCTATTTAATCTTAATGGTATAGACTGTACTTTTTATGGCCCTCATAATTGGCATTTAGATAAGTGTCAAGCGTCTACTCTAGATTCTGATCCTTTTAGTGATGACACTGAGTGCATCCTTATATCTCATTTTTGCCAAGTTCCTGCGGAGCATGAGATGATGGAAAAGAATGTAAGAAAGCATATTCTCAGTTGCCATGAGACTAACTTATTCCCTCTTAAGAATTTGAAGTTAGATCAGTATGACTTGATACATTATGTTTCAAACTCACAGAGGAGATGGCATGCTACAAACTATCCATATAAAGTCATACCTAATGTCCTATCTGAACTGGAAGATACTGGAAAGAATCCTGAAGTCGCAGGAGTTATTGGAAGCATAGATCCGCACAAGCAGGTTCACACATCTGTAGAACGCGCATTGAAAGATGGTTATAAAAAAGTGCTGGTGTATGGAAACCCCACTGATATTGAATATTTGAGAAAGTTTAAATCTGTCCTTACGCAGCCTGGAGTTGAAGCAGTGGGGTATGAGGATGATAAGCAGAAGATGTATGATTCTGTGGGAGAAGTTTACCATTCTTCTCAGAGAGAGACCTTTAATTATATAAAGGCTGAGTGTCAGATGACGGGAACGAAATATAATGGTTTAGACTCCGCAGAGTCTCATGCGGACTACTGGGACAATGAAAGGATATTAGAATCATGGATATCACTGTTATTATAAATTGTTATGCTAGGCCTGAATATTTAAAAGAGCAGATAGACGCGATTAGGTCCCAAACCCTTGATCCACGGGAGATATGGATATGGAGAAATCGTATTGATGCGGTGACTGAATATGATAAGCATTTAAATAATGAAATGGATGAGCGTATCAAAGGTGTGGGGGCTGATGTTGTCATAGATTCTTCTAGGAATTTTAAATACCATGGTAGATTTTCTCTAGGTCTTCTAGCAGATACAGAGTATCTCGCAGTTTTTGATGATGACACTATCCCAGGAAAAATGTGGTTTAAAAATTGTAGGGACACCATGACAGAAAAAGGAACCTGTATTCTTGGAGGTGCAGGAGTTAAACTGCTAAGTCCCTTTTATGTTCAACATGAGAGAGAAGGGTGGCCTTCTGAGAATAGAAATATTGAAGAGGTCGATCTCGTAGGGCACACATGGTTTTTTAGAAGAAAAACTTTAAATTATCTTTGGGAAGCTGAACCCTACACATTCGGCAATGGTGAGGATATACAGTTTTCTGCTCAGGCAAAAATGTTTGGGGGAGTCAGAACTTACTGCCCTCCACACTATAATAAAGAGTTGAGTAGTTCTTTGAAGCCGTGGGAATACGGTAACGATAAAAAGGCATCGTCCAATGGTTCGTTGATTGATATTCCCACATTCTATCATCAGAGAGATGAGATAATAGAACATTTTTTAGATCAAGGTTGGAAAACAGTTAATGATATTGGTGGGATTCGGGACAAGGCCAGAGCTAATAAAGCTTAAGCCATTAATTTCCTATTTAAAGGATAATGGAATTTTGCATATCCTTGTATGCGTAGGTCAGCATAAGGATCTTGTAGAAGATGTTAGGTTTGATTTTGAATATCATCGTTACATACACATTCCTGTAAAAGAGAACCAAAACCTATCTCGGATACAAAATATTATAAAATCTATAATATCCTGCGACAAGATCCCAGAGGGTTGGGAGAATGAGCATATAATGGTAGTGCAGGGAGACACGGCAACAGCATACGGATTAAGTCTTCTGGCGTATAGCAGGAGTATCCCAGTGTATCATGTAGAGGCTGGAATGAGATCATTTGACCTGGACAACCCTAACCCAGAGGAGGCCTTCAGGAAAATGATTTCCTCTATGGCGAGTTTGCATTTTTGCCCCACATTAAGAGAACGAAATAATCTTCTTAGGTATGAAAAGATTCCTGAACATAAGATAAGAGTTACAGGAAATACATCTATTGATAACTTGGTAGGGCTAGAGCCTGAAGACGGTAACGAAGTTCTTATAACTTTACACAGAAGAGAAAATCGCTATAAGATACCAGATTATTTAAAGGAAATTAAGACGCTCAAGCGCAAATATCCGAAATATAAATTTACTTACATAGGTCATCCCTCTGTTGATTCATCTGGCTGGACAGCTAGAACTTTGAGACCTATCCATCCGTTGCCATATTCTGAAATGCTTGAACGGGTAAGAAAGTGTAAGTTGGTCATAACAGACAGCGGAGGGTTGCAGGAAGAATGCAACTTTTTTAGAAAGAATTGTATCGTATGTAGAGTGGTGACGGAGAGGCCTTGTGATACCAATATAATGGCAAAGGAGCCAAAAGATCTTGGTTCAGCGTTTGAGGCCGCTTTGGTAGATCCCCCTGAGGGAAAATGTATTTTTGGAGATGGTGATGCCGCAGAAAGAATTGCAAAAGAACTTTTCAGGAGAGTTCAACAAGCTTCTGAACAAGCTTAAGAAAGGAGAAAACTTCGCTTTCTCACGGTTCTCTGATGGGGAGCTTTTTATGTTACAGGGAAAGAAAGTAGTCCTAGCTAAGGATTATTATATAACTGGAGATGAGAAGGGTCAGGGGATTTATCCAGAAGAAGAGCAAAAGAATTTTGACCCTGAAGAGCATGGGTTTCATAGGGATCGTTTGATTGATGCATTCCAATTCAGAAAGAAAAATTATTTCAAGGGGGTTAGTGGGAAGGTTGATGTTGGAGAAAAGGATTTCAAATGGCAGTTAAATTTGTACGGACATGGGGATAGAGAGCATCTAACTTTTTCTAATGTTTTTATTAACAATAATTATCCTAGATTTCTCAACGAGTTTGTTCCGCTGCTAAAGAAGAGGCCCATAATTTTTGTGGTAAATAAGAAGGCAGATCTATCAAAGCTTCTTTTTAATGATTTTGATATAGTAAAAGATTTTAGGATAGGAAGTAATTGTATCGTAAATGATTATCATCTTGTAGAAGAAATTAAGAGTTACATTAAGGATAATAACATAAAAGATCATGTCATTCTTTGTTCTGCATCAGCCTTAAGTAACTATATCGTACACCAGTGCTATGACGATTGTGATAAAAACACTTATATCGATATCGGAAGTAGCTTGAGTCCTTGGTTGGGGCTAGACGGTTGGAAATATAGTAGAGCTTATCTTCAACATTGGGTTCTCGGAATGGAAAACCAGTATGGAACTAAAGTTGATGTCTGGTAAACCTGTATTACATCCTATATCTCGCTCGTTCACTGGATACGAATTTATTCGTAAGTTGAGAATGGATGATAGAGTCAAATCGGGATTTATCGAAGATGTTAATATCACAATTAAAGAACAACAAATTTACATGGAAAAATATAAGGATTGCTATAGAATATGTCTATTATACGGCAAACATTGTGGCTACGTTGGGGTCATAGATGATGATATCAGAATTTGTACCCATCCAGATTTTCAGGGTAAAGGTGTAGGGAAATTTATGCTTAGTGAGATTGTTAAGATATTTCCAAGTGCGAAGGGTAGAATAAAAAAAGATAATCTTGCGAGTATCAAATTGTTTGAATCCTGTGGTGTGCCATACGAGTTGATATGAAGGTAATTAAGAACAACCCATACGAGATAGTTAAGATGTTTGAGGAGGAGGTAGCTCTGTATACAGGCGCACCTTTTGCTGTTTCCGTGGACAGCTGTACCAATGCATTGTTTTTGTGCTGCAAGTATTTGAGTGTGGGGGAAATAACTCTACCCAAAAGAACATATCTTTCTGTTCCAATGTCTGTTATCCATTCAGGAGGTACAGTTGCATTTGAAGATAAGGAATGGAGCGGCATATACCCATTAATGCCTTATCCAATCTATGACTCTGCTAAAAGGTTTACCTCTAAAATGTATCTCCCTGGAACCTACATGTGTTTATCTTTTCACATTAAAAAGTTATTACCCCTTGGAAAAGGAGGAATGATTCTCACCGATAACTACGAAGCTGTGAAGTGGTTCAGGAAGGCGAGATACGAGGGGAGAGGTGAAGTAAATTATCGGGATGACAATGTTGATATGTTAGGATGGAACATGTATATGACTCCCCAGCAGGCAGCGCACGGCCTTGCTTTAATGCAAAACTACCCAGAGTTTGTAGATGATCTTGGAGAAGATCAGGGATATAGAGATTTAACGGAATTTACAATTTTTAAGGAGAAATAAACTATGCTAACTTTTGACGATTTAAATTTTAATGATAGGTATGATCTTGTAGTTAGTTTACCTAAAACTTTTACAAAGGGAGTGGAAATTGGGGTGTGGCAAGGAGCCTTTACTGCCCATATGGTGGCAACTACTAGTATGCATATTACAGGGATTGATCCTTGGTGTGAAACTAGCAGTCACGCAGATGTAGATTATAATGCAGAAGATTATAATCCTTTTGCAATGGGAAATGATGGCTATTTATCTCAGGAAGCAAGGTATATTGCATCTATTACAATATTAAGTAAGTTTCCCCCTACTAAATGGACTCTATTAAGGTCTTATTCCAACAGAGTCCTCCCCTTCCTTTCCTCTGATGTGGATTTTGTATATATTGATGGGTTGCATGATTATGAGAGTGTGAAGCAAGATATTCATGATTGGTTCCCCAAGCTTAAATCTGGAGGAATCCTTTCAGGGCATGATTATAATGATACTAATCCTGGAACGGTCCAGGCTGTACATGAATTTGCTGAGGAAAGTGGTCTGGAATTCAAAATAACAGAAACATCACCTCAAAAGGGAGATGCAGACGCTCCATCATGGGTTTTTATTAAAAAATAGCAATGATTCATATCATAACTAATCATCATGAGACTCCAAAATGGATTAAGTTGCAATCCACATATTTAAAGGCTAATACTACTGAGAAGTACAGAGTTTGTTGTGGTCTTACTGATATGGCAACCGCGCCTGATTTAACTTCTTCTAATTATGCTCATTATGCTTTACAAGTTCGTAATGTACACTCAGACAAGCTTAATGCTTTGTTTGGAATTATTGAGAGAGAAAATTTTGAAGATGATGATTTATTGGTATTTTTAGATCCTGATGCGTTACTATTTAAGAAGGGGTGGAATCTTCAAATTAGAAAGTACCTTCAAGAATACGCAGTAGTGGCTATTAGTCGAGAAGAAAATATTGAACCTCTCTTACGCGACGATCAAAAGCCCTATCCTCATCCTTGTTTCTTTGTTACTACGGCTAAATTTTGGAAAGAAAATAACCTTTCATGGGATTTAGATCCCTCCCAAGGAGCCGAGTGTGCGGGGGTACTTCTCAAACAATTTTTTGATCAGAGAAATATTAAATGGAAGAGGCTTCTGAGGACTAATTCTTATGATCTTCACCCTTTAAACTTTGGAGTTTATGATGATATTATTTATCATCATGGATCAGGCAATCGTCCTGTCTACGACTCTATAGATGTGTGGGGTAGGGAAGAGTTAGCCCAGGAGTATGGGGTTGGTTTAGATCTTCATTGGCCTGAACTGTTAGATTTTAACACTTCGTTGTCAGAATTAGTATTTAAGCATATAACGGAGGATCAAAAATTCATAAGGAGATACTTCCGTGGATTTAAGTAATAAAGGATTGTAGGTTATGAATAAAAAGATATTAATTACAGGTGGTAACGGACTTATAGGACATCATTTTTTACAATATGTATTAGATACTACGGACTGGGAAGTTGTTGCACTCTATAGGAATAACACAGAAAGACTTCCAAAATCAGATAGAGTAAAGTGTATAAGGGTGGACTTATCACAAGAGATTGATCTAGATGTAGGAAACCTAGATTACATTATACATATGGCTTCTGAAACTTATGTTGATGACAGTTTAAAAAATTGTATACCTTTTGTTAACTCTAATTTCTTAGGCACAGCGAATCTTTTAGAATGGATTAAAAAAAATCACCCGAAAACGAAAGTTTGTGTGTTCTCCAGTGACGAAGTAATGGGGGCAGCCCCAGAGGGTGTATACTTCAAAGAAGACGATTTACGCAAACCATCTAACCCATATGCGGCAACAAAAGCAGGGGCTGAATTATTAGCTTACTCGTTTGCCCACTCTTTTAATATGCCAATTTTTACTATCCGGTGTATGAACGTAATAGGTGAAGGGGAAAGCTTTAATAAGTTTATTCCAAAAACCTTTAAGAGTATAAAAGATGGAAAGAAAATTGTTCTACACGGTAACTCACCAGAGAATGTTGCTTCAAGGCATTGGATCTATGCTAAAGATGTTGCAAGTGCGGTGTTCTTTTTATTACATGAGGCTCACCAAAAAGAGATTTATCACATCGCTGGAGAAGAAATGGATGTTTATTCTTTAGCAAAGCTTATTTACTTTTATACAAAGGGGCACGAAATGCCAATGGATGCTGTTGAATTTGTTGATTTTCATACGGCTCGACCAGGGCATGATAAAAGATATAGTTTATCTAATGAAAAGTTGCTTAAAATGGGTTGGAAATCGAAATGGAGTTTAGATAATTGTATTGAAAATATTGTTAAAGATTTAGAGGAAAGATAAGATGACGAAGTTTAATAGCAACTATACTTCTTTCTCAGGGAGAAATCCTTTTGCTTCTCAAGCTAAAATAGTGCTTCATTTTGATAAGTTACACCAGTATTTAAATAAGGGAGATACTGAGTGTCCTATCTTTATGGAGGTAGGTTTAACCGATAAGTGTAACATGGCTTGTTTTTGGTGTATTACTGAGCAGGGTAGAGATAATAAGTTTGGAAAGCATCTAGAGATCGAAAGTCTGAAAAGGTTTTTGAGAGACTTTGCTGAGATGGGGGGAAAAGCTGTTACCTACGCAGGGCAAGGAGAGCCTACCTTTTACCCCCATTTTGAAGAAGCGGTGAAAGCTGCTAAAGATGCGGGACTGCAATTAGGTATGATGACTAATGGGGTATTCAAGCCACGGTATTGTAAACTTATTGGCGAGAGCTTCCAGTGGATTAGAATTTCTTTAGATACATTGGATGATGTTAAATATAAAGAATGGAAAGAGGTAGATGGGGTTAAAATTATTAGAAAGAATGTTGCCGAGCTTGTCAAGTACGGTTGTCGAGTAGGTATCAATTGTAATGTTGGTCCTAACATCACCCTCGATCATGCTAAAGAGTTGGTAGATTGGGTTAATGAATACGAGGGTATTTCTTACTTACAGTTTAGGCCTATCCTACCCAGGTACTATAAGGAGGCTGAGACTTCGTATAAAGAGACGGGCACAGCGGAGATTAATACAGAGGTGTGGGATTATTTAGATAACCTTCCCCCAGAGCTTATGACCAAAATTAATCTTAGCGACGATAAACGAAAGGATTTAAGAGATGGCACAGCCTTTTCCTTTAGAAGTTGTGAGGGTCACTTCTTTGAGCCTATTCTAGCCGCAACAGGTGAAGTAAAAGTTTGTACCTACCATCCTAATGATCCTAGTCTCACGTTTGGCAATGTTAATGAATCCTCCTTTAAAGATATTTGGGTGTCAGAACAGAGGCAGGAAGCGATTAAGGCTGTACGAGCCCTGAATTATAAAGAAAAATGTCAGATGTGTTGCAAGTTATCAGAGCCTAATAAACTGCTTGATTTTCTAAAACACCCTGAAGAAACAGAGGATGTTAATTTTCTGTGATAAAAGATGGGAATGCTATGAAAGAACATTTACTTAAGGAACTTATAGATTTAAAAAAAAATCCCCTTTTATTTGTTTTGGAAAATAACTTAGTTGAAAAGGGGGCTTGGTTAGAGTTTGGAGTATTTTTGGGTAATACTATTAATAAGATTGCTGACTATACTGAAGGGACAGTATACGGTTTTGATTCTTTTGAAGGGTTGCCTGATATTTGGGATTTAGGTGAGAGTATTGTACAAAAAGGGCATTATTCTTATACAGATTTTGCAAAAGATTCTTCTTTATCTAATAGTAATACTCCTAAAGTTAAAGATAATGTTACTTTAGTGGAGGGGCTTTTTTCAGAAACATTATCTACTTTTAAAATTAAAGATCCTATAACCTTTATACATGTTGATTGTGATCTTTACACTTCAACAAAAGATATCTTTGATTATTTAGGTTGTAGGATTAAGAATAATTGTATTATTGTTTTTGATGAGTTTATAAATTATCCTAATTATAGAAATCATGAATTTAAAGCTTTTTATGAGTGGGTTAACGAAAATAATATAGAATATGAATTTATTGGAATGAATGGAGAGTACATTATTAATCCCGAAAAGGTTTTTCCCGCGTCTGATCAAAAAGTAGCACTAAGAATAATTAACAATCCTGGGTACATTATGGATGATATAGCATTAGTGGTCAATACTCACTCATCTTGTTCTGATGTTTGGCCTATGTTTTTTGATCGTCTTAAGAAACATTTTCCTAATAAAAAGGTGTATGTGATATCTGATATTAAAGAGGGGCTTCCGTCTTATTGTCATGTATTAAAATACTCAGAGGATGATGATTATAGAACTCAGTTTTTGAAAGGTATTAAACAAGTAAGTGAAGAGTTTTGTATTAACTTTAATGAAGATTACATCTTTTATTCTGATGTAGATAAAGATAAATTACAGTACGGTTTTGATTATTTGAAAAAAAATGAGAATCTATCTTTTGTTAGATTGTTTAGAGGTATTGAGTATGAAGAGCCTGAAATAGCCCCTAATATATATTTGATGAATAATCAGAATATGTGGTTCTTTAGCCAGATGAGTTCTTTATGGAGAACTAGAGATTTAGAGGTAATTCATGAACACTCGCCTAAGTCTGGGATGGCATTTAAGAAAGCTGGTCCTCAAATGGAGTTAGTAGGAAATGATACATGCAGGAAATTAAATACTAAAGGTGTTTTTTACTACGCTGGGGAACCAAAAAGAGGAATACATCACTATGATTCTTCTGTGCTTCCTTTTATTGCTAGTGCTATTGTAAAAGGAAAGTGGAATCTCTCAGAATATCCCGCAGAGTTAGGGAGTATGTTAGAAGAGTATGGCATTAATCCCAATACAAGAGGTATACATTAATGAAAGTTTATGAAAAGCTAAACATGGAGATACCTGGGACTAATACTCATTATTTTAACTTATCTGAATTTTCAAAAAATAATTCAGAAGATGCTTTGTATTTAGGATACACCTTTCTTGAGCAGAAAACCCCTTATGAATATTTAAAAAAGCATAAAAGAAATATTTATTTAAATGTGACCTCTCCAACAGAGTTTTGTGGGCCAACACCTAAACCTTGGGAAACTCCTTTTGATGAGGTATGGTCAATATGCCCTTATTCAAATCAGTGGCATAATATTATGCTAGGACAAAATAAATATAGAAATATATTTTATCCTATTAATAAAAGAGATTTTCCTCCTATTACGGATAAAGAATATGATGTAATTTATCATGGTGGTTTGCATGGAGAAAAGTATGTTAATATGCTAATGACTATGAAGAAATTTAACTATAGGTATGCCTCTCAAACTCAAGGCATAAACTCTCTTACTGCTGATAATTTAGTACATGCCACTAATTTAAACTTAACTAATAAAGAAAAGTTTGAATTAATTTCCAAATGTAAAATTTCTATTTGTTATAATACTTTTGAAGTAAGAAATGAAAGGGATAGGCAGCATATTAAGAGTAGAGAGGGTTGGGAGAAGAATGAAGCTTGGAAACATATAGATGATTTGGGCATTATTCCTCAATTTAAATCTAGATGTAACGAAGCTGCTGCTTCTAGGACATTAAATTTAGTTAAACGAGATCCTTGGAATATTATTGAAACTTACTACACTCCTGGGGATGATTTTGTGTACTTTGACTCAAACGATGAGTTAAAGGAGCAGATAGATAAAATTTTAAATAATTGGTCCAGTTATGAAAAAATAATTAAAAATGCCTATAATAAGGCATTGAGATATACCACTGAGAATCTCATGGAAATAATTGATGGAGGCGCAGAGTGGAAGCTAGAGAATGTCGTTCGTGTGGAAAAAGTGATCTAATTGGCGTATTGGATTTAGGCCAGCAACCATGGTGTAATGATCTTATACCTTTGACTGAAAGGGATAGCGCAGAGGTATATCCTTTGAATTTAGCGTACTGCAAAGATTGTACCCTTCTTCAATTGAATTATACCGTCCCCAAAGAAGTTATGTTTTCTGAACACGGTTACCTGTCTGGAATGACTAAGACTTTGCGAGATCATTTCTGGGCTTTTGCTAAAGAAAATATCCATGAGTTTGAGTTGGGATACTCGGATCTGATTGTTGATATTGGAGGAAATGATGGTACTCAACTGCTTCAGTATAAGAAGGCTGGAGTATCGCAGGTTGTAAACGTGGAGTCCGCATTTAATATCGCTGAGATTTCTAGAGAAAATGGTATTCATACAATAAATGAATTTTTTAATTTGGATACGGCGAAGAAACATTTTTCTAGAAGATCTGTTAGTCTGATAAACGCGGCGGGAGTGTTTTTTCACTTAGAAGAACTCCATAGTGTTATTGAGGGTATAAAGTATCTTTTGAAGAAGGATGGTGTTCTTACTGTCCAGTGCATGTACGCTGGAGAACTTGTAAGGAACCAGAGTTATGATATGATTTATCACGAACATCTCTGTTACTATACTCTCCAAAGTTTAATGAATTTATTGAGTCCTTATGGGTTAAATGTCTTTGATGCATATCACTCTCCTATTCACAGCGGATCCTTAATGGTGAAGGTATGTAACGGAAGAGAACATGAGAAGACTCATCGATTCAGCGAAACCTTGGAGGCAGATCGAGAATATAATTTGTCTAGTTTTCTTCGTTTCGCTGATGTTATCAGGAAGCAACGTTTTAGGCTTAGGAATTTCCTGCGGGTTCTCAAGAAGAATAATAATAAGATCTATGCATATGGTGCCCCAGCAAAGGGAAATACCCTGTTAAATTTTGAAGGCATAGATGAGACTTTGATAGACAAGGCTGTTGAGATCAACGAATTAAAAACAGGGTACTTACTGCCGAAGTCTAACATTCCTATTGAAAAGGAGGATCCTTCAGATTATCCTGATTACTATCTTCTATTATCTCATAATTTCGCTGATGAGATAATAGAAAAGAATAAAGATCTTTTAGATAAGGGGGTAAAATTTATAGTTCCATTTCCGCATGTTGAGATTGTAGGGGCTTAAATGAAAATGAAATATAGACAAACAATAGTTGAAAATATTGGAATTGAAATTGATGAATTTGTGCCAGGATATAGTCATAATGATGGAATACGTTTCAGTGAACAAGATTCAGTACATCAAATGATGGAAATGATGGCGCTTTTTTTAATTGATCAATATCGAAAAGTTCGTTATAATGCTGGTGTTGCTAGTAATTTAAAATATATTTTAGATGTGGGATCCGGCGCTGGTAGTTTGGCATATTTTTTTAGAAAATATGATCCTAATTTGATTGTGTTTACTTTGGATGGTAACCAAGAAACGATTAATAGTCCTTTTATCGATAAAGATACGCATTTTGTCGTAAGAACAGATCAAGAATATAAATTAGTTGATGAAAATGAAAATATTATAAAATTTGATTTAATTGTTTGTATTGAACATATCGAACATATTCAAGAATCAAATTTTAGACAGTTTTTAAAAAATCTTGGAGCGCATGCTCATGAAGATACATTGTTTTTCGGAACAGCAGCCACTTGGGAATACGAGTCAGATGATGAAAAACATATTCATTGTAATGTTAAGAGTTTCGATGAATGGAGGGAATATTTAAACGAGAATAGTGATTTGTTTCATAGCCAAGGTCATCTGCTCCAGCTCGGTGCCAGCTTCATGCAAAAAATGCGAAAAGGCAGCGTGCCCTCTGATCTACCCCCTATGATGAAAGATATAATAAATTATTTTTTTGTTATTGATAAATCCTATATACTCGACAATCCTGGCGTATCTATCACCAATATGGAATCATGGGCGCATAGACTTACTGGTTCGACAATAATACTCTTAGGGTTTTAAATGAAAATGAAGGTATTAATTACCGGTGCTACTGGATTCCTAGGGAAAGTACTTGTTCGAAAATTAAAAGAGCAGGGCCATGATATATGGCAGTCTAATACAAGTAAAGGAAATCTTTTCTTCTACGAAAGTCTTTCTATATTTAATAATATTCATTTTGATGTCATCTTTCACTTGGCTGCGTATACTAAGGCTGGTGATTGGTGTGTAAAGAACTCAGGAACTCAGTGGATAACAAATCAGCTAATTAATACCAATATACTTAGATATTGGAAAGAAGAAAATCCGCAGGCTAAAATGGTGTGTATGGGTACTAGTTGTAGCTATGATCCTAACCTTCCCCTAGCAGAGATTTATTATGAGGGAGGAATTCCCGAAGAGGATTTATATTATTATGCTCAAACAAAGAAGATGCTTCTGACAGGACTAAGGGCTTTAGAAAAACAGTTCGACATGAAATGGCTATATGCTATCCCATCAACTTTGTACGGTCCAGGGTACGAAGAAACTGATAATCATTTTATCTTCGATTTGGTCCGAAAAATATGTAACGGTAAGCACGAAGGTAAAGAAGTAATTCTGTGGGGAGACGGTAAGCAGAAGAGGGAATTGATTCATGTGGATGATTTCGTGACGATTCTTCTGGAGGTCCTGCACAGGGATAATGAAGTTATTAACATTGGAAGAGGCAAGGAATATCCAATAAGAAAGTATGCCCAGCATATTTGTGATATTGTTGGTTTTGATAGATCAAAAATCGTCTATGATATTAATAGGTTTGTTGGAGTTAAATCCAAGTGTTTAGA
>Ga0209756_1001512_pt1 | contig 21327 bp, 12 predicted proteins | sample ETNvirenome_6_85_FD_184071 | JGI IMG/M metagenome (GOLD analysis project Ga0209756, IMG submission 184071) | Marine viral communities from the Pacific Ocean - ETNP_6_85 (SPAdes) (version 3) | ecosystem: Environmental > Aquatic > Marine > Oceanic | place: Pacific Ocean | collected 2013-06-19 | reverse complement strand
ATAATTATACGCAGCCAAGGTGACATCTTCTGGTATTTTCTTATACCAGTTAGGGTCATCGTATGCTTTATATGACCGATGCACATATTTGCCTATGTTATTGGAGATGATCTCTAGTAGATTTGCCCGTTCTTGGGCTTCGGGATTGCTTCCTTCTTCGCGAAATGCTTGAATTTCCCGTTGCAAGATATTCACATAGTCCCCAGATAACTTGTCGATGTATCCTCGCATTCCATATATTGCTTCGCGTATCGGTACGGGAAGGTCTACGCCTTCTTCTCCGTGCAACACCGCGCTAATCTTTTCTTTAAGCGGTTGAGGTATATTATTCCAGCGTTTTCCTGTAGCCTTCTTGACTGCTCGTTCAAACCACTTAACAAGTCTGTGTGCGTCAAGTTCGACCACTTGCATTTCACTGTCACGTTCAACTTTAAACTCGAAGGCTTCATTAAACAGTAGTCCCCCCGGTGCGAGTTCTTTTTTAAGCATTTTGAGAGCACGTTTCCAAATCACATTATTCTTTTCCGTCAGTCGCTCGTGAATTCCATTCTCAGGACGGTTGGGATGCTCCATTACAATTGAGAAGGCAGGATCGCTACGATCAAAATCCTCATTGAAAATACTTTTTAAGTCTTCCCGCCGGAATATTCCCCAATTTATCGGGTTTGTTTTGGACGTAGGTCTGCTAGCATATTCCTTCACAGAGAAGCCGTGATAACCGTTGGCTTTTAAAAAACCTTCAACAAAAGCTTCGTCTTCAATATACCGCCAATCGCCCCGCGCTAACCCACTTTTCGCGTCAAACCTACTCCATGAAGGCTTTAGGTTGGCCCCCTGCCTCCAGTTTTCGGCGGCGTCTAAATCTTCCTGTTCGCGGAAATCCCATAGTTTTTCTGCGCCGAGATAGAGAGGAATGCTCTTCCCCGGAGTTTCGGGTGTTGGGTTTAGCATACTCGTTATCCAATGATGAGCGAATTGCGGTGTTTCTGATATAAAGATAGCGGTCGATTTAGGGTCTTTGGTGAAATCGAACGCGGCGAACCCATCTCTGTCAGTGGAATGCCAAAAAACCCGTGGGTTGCCGTCAGCGCGAGTAGCTTGGGGTGCCGCATTTTTGCGGTAAGCGCTGAAAGCCTGGGTATTCACTGGAGGCGCGACCTTTATAGTTTCCGCGTCAACTTCTGGAGGATGAAGCCACGCGGAGTATGCATTTATCTCTTCAGGCAATCTAATATTTTCACTGATATAGAACTCAACAAACTGTTTAGCTCCTGCAAGATCATACCCCTCGCTCTCATCGAGAATTTGGTTTATACCTTCAGCGCCTTCATGGAGTACAGTAAAACCAAGTTCACTATCGGGCTTACCTCTGATCTCAAAGATGTTTTTTTCGTTATTAACGGTGATATAACCCGTCCATGTGTAATCTGGGTCTGCAAAGTACTGACTTTCAGCCTCAGTCATCGCAGCATCTACTACTTCTTCATCAAATTCTTTACCGAAGTTAGTCAATACCCAATTATCGGCTTGAGTTTCCCACTCGTCTTTCTCCCTCGATAATGCAATAATTTTGTTCGCGTCACGAACAAAATCATCAGTTTGATCTGTTGGGTACGGGCCTATTGCTGTTCGAAGGTCTTCAGCGTGGCGCAATTTATAGTTCGTCAGGATACGGGCGTTAAAGTCCGGGTCGTCCACCAGGCGTTCAGCGTTACTCGCCCACGCTCTGTCGCTGTCGTCCATACTGCCGGTGTCCCACGTTACAGATAACTTAGCTGCGTCCTTATCTGTTTCAGTCTCAACATGCTGCACCGGTATTTTTTTGAAAGAAGCTAATGTTAGTCCTTGCTGACCGACTGTCCAGTAGCCTGTGTATCCAGCCTCACTGATGAGTTTTTCGGCTTCAGTGATGACGCCCCCGTTGTCGGCACCCCACTTTTCCCGTGCTTTGCTGTGGAAGTTTAGGGGGTCTTTGCCCCAATCGTATACTTTACTGTATGGAATTTTGGCCGTATATCGTTCGTCGCCCAATGCTATTTCTTTGGCGTAGCCGCCCTTTTCATCAACATTGACGCCAAAATAAGAACGATCTACCCATTCTTTAGGATAAGTACGTCGCCGTCGATCCTCTGCCCCCAGGATACCGGTGCCATACCTGTGGGGCAGGATGTTTTTAATTTTGGGCTTATTACTCCAATGAGTAAGAGGTATCGTGCCGTCCGGGTCTACTCTGGGCGCTTGAAGTTCTTCAACAGGCTCTTCAGTGCGTTCTCTTGTGTCTGGTCCGCTATGTCCTGCATCGATTGTGGCGATACGTTCTTTCCACTCTTGGGTGTGTTTATAAAACGCTTTCCGCCTACCACTGGCCCAGTTGAGTAAATCGGGTCGTCCGCTAGCGCTGATCCTTTGTCTATAACCTTCATTATTTTCTCCACTTTCTAAATATGCTCCGACAGATCGAAAATCATTAATTTCGGCGAATGCGTCACTGTCGTAGAGGTCTATCGCTGTTAAAATATTAGCCCGATAATCTTTTTCGGGCATTACGTTAAAAGTTCCGTCAACTTGTTCTATCGGAAAATTAATAAAGCGTACTTCTGTTTTACCGTCAAGTCTAGGTATTACCGAAAACTCTGAAGACGGCGCGTATGTTCGCATATGTTTATAAAAACTATCTAAATCGAACGAAGTATGCGACTCCTTTTCTATCAGTATTGCCACGCCAATATTTGAATTCTTGGAATTAAGAGTAGGGTCTGCCCGATGCCACGGCACAGCTTTCTGATTAAATATGTACCCAACTAGGTTGGTGTATAAATCTGCGGCGGCGCTGTCGTATACTTTATCTCCGCTTTTCGGTAAGATCAGGTGTGTGGTTATATTGGGAGACACTGAACCCTCATAAGTGCCCGTTCCGGGCATGGACGCAGCGAGAGGCTGTGCGCCTATTTTTTGAAGAATAAGGTCTTGCCCATCGGCTGTAATCAATTCCCGTGCTTGTCGGGAGAATTCACGCTGTACTGCCATGGGCTGATCGCTCAGTCCTGGTATCCAATCGGATCGGGCTGAAGGATCGGCCTCCCAGGTTATAACTGCTGCGTGACGGTCAAAGTAGTGTTCAAACCCAACCATTGTGGCATCAACCGGCTCGACACTCAGATTGCGTTGCGCTGTCCAGATCATAGCCTGTGCGTGTCGGGGGAGGATAGGTACACCCAGTGCTTCGGTCATTTTGGTAGCTACTTGTTCCATGACCATTTTGCCAAATCCGTATTGCTGTCCACTAAAGCGATAACTTTTGCTTCTGTATCCAAAGGCACGGAACATCCATTTATCTAGCGTAACTTCTCCGCTAAAATCTTGAGTATCATAAGCGGGGTCTCTCATGTTACGATAAAAGGACATAACTTTATCGCTGACACCTTCTAAACGCTTATCGAATTGTTCCGCCTCAAGGATAGGCTGTATCCTCTCTATTGCGACATTGGGGTATCGTCCTTTCCCTACCGTTACTTTTCCGTTGGCGGCTATATCAAACGCCATATCGATTGCCCCGGAAATGTTCCCGCCAAGAGCGTTATCGGCTGACAAATATGCCACAATACGGAGCATATCTTCCAAAGTCTTAGGATTATCCTGGGTCAGTTTTCTCAGAACATGTCCTGCGTTTTCGTACCAATCCCTGCTGGCTTCATGAACAGCGCGGCGGGATAGGCCGTGTTTGGTCAGCTTATTAACCAGATTGGTTACTTGCCGCTGGCTCATAGGTCTTCCCGTTGGTCCGCCGTTCCACTTACCGTTTTTAGTTTGATACACATCGGGGACAGATATGGCGTTTTCTGGTATTGTGTATTTAGATTCCCACACTACTGAGTGCTTAATTTTTGCATCCCGCTGGATTTGGTAAGCCATAATATCAGCAGTTGAGGCTTTGCGCCCTGCTCCACCGGTTAACGGCTTGTCTATTTCAATTATATCTGGGAAGAAGGTGGTAATAGCCGCGTACTCTTTACCGTCTTGCTTATGACGCTCCAGACCCAGTGCGTAGTACGAGTTATCACTGGGATCGGTCCAGTACATACGGTAGTCGTTGTTATTCACGTCCACAGCTTGTGGCGGGGAATACTTTACTATCTTGTTGGTGTCACTATTGGCCAGCATATCTTTAAGTTTCTTAGCCATAATGAATTTGGTACCGAAGCGTTTTTCGGTGATCCCAGCTACCATATGGGCTAAACCAAACCCGGTATTGCTGTTTGTCTGAATACCCTTATGCAAAACTACGGGAAGCTCTTTACCCCCTAACGTAACCATGGCTCTAGTAAATTCGCCCCACCCTTCTCGTATTTGCTCCGGGCGTAGCGGTACAAATTGTGTAGCTTCGTAGTATTGTTCAGGTTTGAGAATACGCTGGTGCTTGCGGATGGAGTATCTAGGCGAGTTCGCGTCCTCTACCATAGAGGGATCATCTAGTTCTACCTGTACATCGAATCCGGCACGATTAATGGCGGGCGAGCGGGCCGCGAGTGCGCGAGCTTCAACATCGTTCCTGGCGAAGAAATATCGCGTGATAGTGGACTTACCTACTCGACGTACTCTGGCGGCATAGCGCTTCTGCCTTGGTGGGGCAATAGAGAACTTACCCTCCTCTTTAGGTATAAAGCCATCAACAAAGCCGTCTTTGTTTGTGTGGATATCCACTGCACCACGGGCTTCCCAATATTTCTTAGCAGATTTCTGTATATCATAGATGTGCAGCCCATCCCGGCTGTTCGCCAACAAGGCTTCCAAAACACGTTTGCCTATGCCGCTCTTCCGCTTGGCCTTTGGCACTTTGATATTGACCAGACCTTCGATCTCATCGGTGATCTCGGTGCCTTCTTCATTGATCCAATGGTTTACCCGAACGATACCGGCTTCTGCGGCCTTCATGTCATCGGTTTCGTTGAGCACCGGCATGTCATATATGGCGTACTCCATAGAGTGCGTCCCCGGCGTAGCCCTCTGGCCACCGCCGCGCTCGACCAGCGTGATGTCGTTGTTCCCCATTTGTGCGCCGAAGCCAAGGTTGAGTTCTAGTCGAGCACCAACTGAGAATTTAGGTTCGTTGGTGGAGCCAACGATGCCGTCACCTTCTAAGCCGGGGGCAACAGACCATTTAGCTTTAGTATCTAACCTTACGGATTGAAATCCATCTCTAGTTGATAATATAAGCTCGGCTTCCTCAAGGTTTCCGATAAACGCCACATCATCCACTGCCGCTGTGAAGCTCTGGCGAGGGCGCTCTGCCGCTGCTACGTTAGAATAACCTTGGATGCGGGTGACTGGGATAGTGCCGGTGGGGAACACCCGGTTCAGTAACCCCTGAATAGTATTGAGATACATCGGGTAGTCTGTATCCCCATAAGCGGTCTCAAGGGCATCTTGATCACCTTCATGGATATATCTGTCTAGGCGTGAGCCGACGCCGGGGTACTCCATACGAGCACCTTCTTCGCCAGCCGCCTCAAACATATCCTCGACTTCTGCGGCGACTGAGACTTTAGGATCGGCGGGAGGCGGGGCCGCTGAGAATTGGACAACGGTAGAAACTAGCGGTACGTCTGGATAATCAAAAACTCCTTGGTATTCCGGTTTAACCTGTCCTGCTTCAAGGGCAATACCAACGGCTTCGATTCGGTCAACGAAACCCCCTCCCCATTCTTTGGTGAGTTGGAAACCTTCTTTCAGAAACCGGGATTCGTAGTTCCACGGAAGTGTACCATCTTCGTGAAGACGATTGCGGATCGCGCCGTGTACTTCTCCCGGTTCGCCACGGAACGTCACTCCTTTATATATAATAACCGGGTATTTGAGAGCTTTACTCTTTCCCCCTTCAGCTATGGAGAAATCGACATGAGTAGATGATAACGGTTGTCTATCTACTCCACCTTGAAGTTCGCCGCGTTCGATTTCACCGAAGATATCGTTAACAGAACGTACACCGTTATGACGGAAGAAATTACCTAAAGTCAGGAAGAACTTAACTATTCGCCGGAAAATACTTGCGGGTTTACCAGTAATCGAGGACGGGTCTCGCGTCCAATCGCGGAACATCTCCGCGATAGCTTCTTCCTGAAACGCTTCGTCAGTTGTCAGTATGCCCTGATGGGATTGTCTTACGTCATCCAGATACGTCCACTTAGTTCTGCCTTTGCTAAATTGTCTATACTCAACTGGACGGTTATGAGTATCGGCGAATCGTGCTAAGATTTTAAAGTCGGTGGGGCCAAGTATTCCTTTTGCTATGAGCGCGTGGATTTGTTCGTGTGACAAAACATCAGCCAAATGCTGGAGCACTGCGGCTTCATTAGCTTCAGTCGTTGCATTTGGGTCAATACGCCGGGCGGCTATATCTAAGCCTAAATAGATAATTCCGTTTTCGAACGCACCCTCGGATACTCCTCCTTCGGGTATGACCGATTTCGAGTCCAGAGCGGCTAGGACACTGTCCACCAGCTTAATAGGCACTCCCGCCTGAGCCAATCCTCTTCGTTGATGAGTATCTTTTAGCGCGGCCTGGATACGATCCAGCGTGGGGCTAGGCTTAGGCGGCTGGGCTGTTTTACGTTTTACGTAATCTGCATACTCTTGAGGTGTGGCGCTCTCCGCTCGAAGTTCTGCGTCCGTGGGGAACTCTCTCAGCGTGTCAGCGCGGGTGTCCACCGGGCGGTTGTTGAGCCGGTTCAGGGTCACCTTGGCGAGAGCGGCTTGCTCTTCGTTAGCAGCGTCGATCTCTTCTTGGGTGGCTCCTTCACGCACCTTGGGCGTGAAGGTGTCTATCGGCCTACGGCCAGTCTCCACGATGTCGCCGTTGGGGCGGGTGCTCTCTCCCACAGCCACGATCATCCAACTACCACGGGGGCGCTCTATTAACTCATAACTGATCCTGTCGGCGTGGCGCTCAGGGTATTTCTTGTTAGTGGGCTTGCCTTCATCGGGCATCCCGCGCTGCTGGGGTTCGGACGGCGGCTTTGGCACATCCAAGAGGAAGTCTTTATCGAGGATATTGACCCATTTCTTGCCTTTACCCTTGGGCTTCTTCACTTGGCGCATCTGATCTGCGCGGTGGATGCCGCCCTTCTTCTCTTTACGCAGGAAGCCGCTCTCCAGCATATCCTGTCGCATGTCCTTAACAACAGCGTTATTCAGCCCAGTAGCTTTTCCTATCTTGGACGGTTCAAACACCATAGAGGCGTGATTACGAATCATGTCCATCGCGGTGTTGAACTGATCTTGAGAGTACTTCTCTTCCCGCATGGGGATGGGATCATAAGCTCTGGGTGCGCGGCGGGTCTTGGCCAAGGTGTCTTTGACCAAGCTGCGTTGACGGGGTGTCGCTTCTTTAAGATTCTCCGCTCCGCTGATGTGGTAGACCAAGGCGTCAAATGATGCCCCGCCAATCTTCACGTTCTTCTCTTCGGCAATGGCCTCGATCTCTTCGGGCTGGATGTTGGGTTCTTCTGCGAACACCTCATCCTTGGCCAGCCGTGCGACTTGTAGGTCTTTGGCCAAACCCGGCAGTGTGTTCTCTGTCGCGCCCTCGATCTCGGACTGCGTGAAGGTCTCCTGCTCTGGAGCGCTGGCCGCTAAAATCTCGACGGCTTCGGGAGCTACTTCAGCCACCTCGGCCAGCGTGTATTCCGGGTTGGGGGACCAGAGGTTCTCGACATGGTCAAACAACTCCTGCCCTTCCATGGGCGTCTTGCGGCGGTCCACCTTCTCGACGGCGGCGTCCACACGATTACGGAGCCGGGCCTTCTTGCCTTCGATCCTATCCTCGGTCTTCTTCAACTGGGTCTCGCGCTCTCTGGCGTCAGCCACGGCACCGGCTGCTTGTTCAGGCTCCAGTGCGGCTCCACGGGTGGGTGGTGCCAGCAGAAGAGGCGCTTCTATGTCAGGGTTGGGGATCGCACCGGCCTCAATGGCCATGTGCTCCAAGCCCCTCATGCGGTAGGTGTAATCCTTCACATAGTCTTCACTCAGGCTCTCATAATTCTTATCTATCTTGTTTTGCATGGCCTTGGCTTGGTAACCACCGGCCAGACCACCAAAGCCCACACCCAGTAGCCCGCCAAGGACCGCTGCCTCGATATATTCTTTGAGCGCGGAGGCGTCAGTTGGGCTGATGTCCAGCCCCGCCTGTGCGCGTTCCAATGCTTGCTGACCCACCTCGGTGATCGCCTCAGTAGCGCCGCCTTTAAGGGCATACTTTCCAATTAACTTTGCGCCGCCGGGCTTGCCCAGTTTTTCAACGCCGCCTTGGACTATCCTAGACAGTGCTCTACCACCCAAATTGCTCACACCGGGGATCAGCCCCAAGACGGGCAAGATTAAACCCTCAAGACCACCTTGGAGCGCTGCTGCGCCAGTGGCCTTCATGGTCTCGATCTTATCAGGATCAGTGATATCGTTCTCTCGGATTTGGCGCTCGACGTTCATACCAAAGAACGTGGGGAGACCTGCCACTGCACCGCCAATTATAGCACCGGCTACTCTCGCACCCGGAATTGGTATCGGCGCAGCAACAGCGGCACCGGCCAAGGCACCACTACCAATTATTCCCATATCGGGAATGCTTTCACCAAGGGTCTGGGGCAGGACATCGCCAAACAGCGTCCCGGCTGCTTGGAGGTAGTTTCCTTTGTCCCATTGACCCGTCACGTCATCCAGAGAGGCCCGGTAGCGCTGATTGCGGTCCTCTTCGGCCATCTGGGCCTTGAGATCAGCCAGTTCCTCTGGTGACCGGAAAACACCTGCGCCCACGGCTTCTGGTGCGCGGCTAAGGCGTTCGGCTCCGCTCCCCAAGCCGCCAAAGAACGATCCCCGGTCTATATCGGGGAAGAGATCAGGCCGCGCCCGTACTGCTTCGGGGTTGGGGTTGGCCATGTCGGCGTTAGGGAGGATTTCAGTGTTTACCGCCCAAGTTATTTCGTCCTCCGACATATCATCGGGGAACTCCATTTCGCCTACGCCGAAGATATCAACAAGTCTGCCCATGATTACGGCCTATTAAACTGTAGTACGCCTTTATCATTCACCGGATACTGTCCGCCGCTCCCTCTACCGCTGCGGGGAGCGAACCGATTTTTGTACTGCCGTATGATACTATCTTGTTCTATAGTCGAGTACATGGCCAGTTTAGCTCTAAAAGATTTCTCGAATTGAGACCAGTTCTGTCCAGCATTAGGCCCGGTAGTGGTCGGTCCTTCGCTGTCGATTTCGGTCAGCACCTTCTGCCACAAGCCATCAATATGCTTGGCTCTGGCCTTGGCGCGTTTGTCACCCCCGGCCAAGCGGTATAGCTGGTCAGCGGCTTCGGGCTTGCCTTTGTCAATCAGTTCCTGCATCTCTCTCAAGACTTTACCCGGAGCGGAAACCCCCCTGGCTACAATCTCCTCCCTCCTGATCTTCCGGTCTTCAAACTCGTCTTCTCTCTTTAGTAGCAGATCAGTGCGGCGCTCCAGTGCTGCGATGTTCAGCAGATACAGCTTCGTGCTTCGCGCAAGCTCACGGTCAAGGCGCTGGTCTTCTCTGGTGCGTACTCCTTTTGCGTTCCTAACGCGATACTCCATATCTTGTCGTAGGCGCTCGTTGCTCCTGATTGCCGCCTCCTGACGCTTGGTCTCTTGAGTAATCGCTTGCAGGCTGTTAAACCGGTTCGCAGCGTCTTGTGCAGTAGCCTTGGCCACGTCATCGGCATGTTTTGCGCCATATTGGACTTCCATCGCCGTGTATTTGGCCACCGCATGTCTATTCTTTTGGGTGATCTGCTCGTTTCGGAGGGTTTGTTTACCCAGAGCATCGGTATAGTCTGTGTCATATTGGGCTTGCTTCGCCGTGCGTTCGGCCAACCTATGCCTATTCCTTTGGGCGATCTGCTCGTTTTGGCGGGCTTGTTTACCCAGTTCATCGGCAACCGATATCGCCGCCTGATCACGCAAGTCTTTCTGATAGGCGCGTTTTCCAGAAACTATGCCCATTTCTGAAGCAAGTAAGCTGTCCTCTCGACGGGCGTAGCCTTCTTTTCTCTTATCGTGCGCTTCCAAGCCCGGAGGGACTGCATCGCCTATGTTCTGCATCGCGTATTGCGACTTGCCGCCCATCATTCTCGCGCCGATATCCATCAGCGTGAAGCCGACATTGCGCTTTTTGTCTTTGTCCAAGATGCCCCTGCGCTTCGCTACGCGCTCGGCCAGCTTCGCATAAGGGTCTGTGCCTTCGCCACGTAATCGGGCCAGTTCAGCGGCCCTGAGTTCCATCGGGTCCACATCGTTCTTTAGAGTATCCAGTTCAGGGAAGGGTTCCTTTTTTCTGTCGGCTACCTTGTTCTCTAGCTCTTTCCATGTAGGGTAGACCCCCTCTTTTCTGGCGTCTACCTTTGTAGGTTCGACAGGCTTAAACAAGCTAGTGTCAAACGCTTCACCCTTGTTGCTCACATTTTTGAATTTCTCAATAGGTTTCGTGTTAATTCCTCGGACGGGAAGGCCCACGGCTTTTGCGTCAGTCTCGCGCTGTATCGCCTTCACGACGGCATCGCGGCGTAGTTTTTCTTGCTCACGAAGGAGGATGCCAGCTTTCGCTTGCTTTATCTCTTCCGGGGTCTGCTTGACCGGTGTGGGCAGAGGACCGGTCAATCTAAAGGCTTTAGCCTCTCCTCCGTCCGGACCTACCCAATCGGGAGGTGTGGGGATATTAGCTGTGATGGGGCCATCATCCACAGATGTTTTTGGGGATATCCGGGGGCGGGGTATGCGTAGCGCTGGCGTGTTTTGACCTAAACGGGCGTTAGCTCCTTGTCTTTGAAAGTCTGTAGAATTCGGATTATCTAAAATACTACGGGCTTTACTTTTCTCCCAAGCGCCTAATGTATTCCCGTACAACCAAGAGAACGGCTCATTATACCAGAGTGGGTCCGTGGAGTTGGTAGCGCCTCTCCCAGCAAAACCGCGCACCCCGCCACCATCTCTAAAGCCCTGAGTATTGGCCGGTGGCATTTGAGGGACACCCGCCATGATGCCGCCTTGTTGGGGTGACGCCATCGCCATCTGCTGTTGGCCCTGCGGCGGCATAACTTGTTGGCCCTGCGGCGGCATAGCTTGTTGGCCCTGCGGCGGCATAGCTTGTTGGCCCTGCGGCGGCTGAACCTGGGCCGCTAATATGTTATTCAGCAAGTCCTCGTGAACAGTAGTGGCGGGCGGCGGGCCAGTCTCTTCTTGTTTGAATCGCTGACGCAAGTCAGCCCGGCGATTAGCCTCACTTGTCACTAAATAAAGCGGCACCTGACCGGATGGGTGTTGCATCTCGTTAGCAATTTGTTTATCGCTAAAAGATTTGATCATTTCTTGCTGTTGGATCAGGTTCATGACTTTATCCTACGAAAGTGTTTTTGCTAGGCCAAGACCACCCAAGCCAAGTCCCAGTAACTGACTTAGCTGACTTGGAGGTGCATTATACCGAAGAGTTTCCTGCTGTGGCGAGATAGGCACACCACGTAAAATACCTGAATAAAAATTAAGCTGGTTTTTGTCAAAATCACGCTGATTAACAAAATCAGAATAGGCGAGGTCTAGAGATTGCTGGTCTTTATCTTCCAACGCACCGCCTACACCGGCTAGCGTCTTGGCGCGAGTGAATGCAAGGTCATCCGCCGCAATTCCTTGTGCGCGTAACTGTTCTGCGGCTTCTCTCTGAGCCGCTTGCTGATCCAGAATACGTTGCTGATTGGCGTCGAACACTTGAGTATCCAGACCTCGGCGTTGCATTTCCAATGCCTGTTCAGCGTTAAACTGCTGTGAGCCACTCTGGTACGCCTGAGCTAGCCCCTGCGCTTCTAACTCGTTAAGTTGAAGATTACGTTCACGGTTGGCGATCTGATCTTCTACAAATCGCCGGGAACCTCCGAAGGCTCCCGCTTTTGTCGCCGCCGCTTCACGGGCAACTTGCTGTTCATTGAATCGCTGATTGGCTCTATTCTTTTGAACATCCAGAACATTCTGAATATAGGGGTTCATGTATTGATCTGCAATAGCACTATCCGCGAAGGATTCCATCTGTCCCCACTGATCTTGCTGGGCTAGCGGGTCCGCGTTCGTGATACCGGTCAGCGCGGTTTCGGCATTGGTGAACGCCGCTGGAGTACCGGCCTCGGCGATATCTCGAATTTGCTGAAAACCGGTAGTAGTGTCTGTGCCATACGGTGTTATACGGCCTAAGTCATGCGTCTCATAAGGCGCGTTGCTAGCGGCCTCACCGCGCTCCATCAATCGGGTAACAAACGGTTCAGCATATTCCGGTAAAGTGGTTTGTGTGACTGTGCTTTGCGTAGGTTGGGGATCGGTGTTTCCTCCTCCCTTACCGAAGCACACACCCCGTAGCATCTGTTCCTGCTCCTCGGATGTCCACTCATCCAAAGGGTTGTCAATCCATACTTTATGCCGCCACATCTTCTTTCTCCTTATCGGTAAAGAACTTCTCACATACAATATGCTTGGTTTCCCAGCCGAATTTCTTCATAAATCGTTCCCAGCCTTTACGGCCAATTATTTCCATTCCCGCGCAATCGTTGTCTTTTGCAAAGCGTTCTAGGATGTCTAGCATTTCCTGATGCCAGCTAGCCATATCGTCCCCGCCAACATACAGATAATTCAGCATTCGGGCGTTAGGATATTCTTCCAGCCGCGTCACCAAAGCGCCTAAAGGCGTATCTTCATCTTCAAACGCCATCCAAAGCTGGTATTCTCCCCGTCCCAGCCGGTACCAAATATCCGGTATTGTTTCCCGCCCGTGGGCCTGGGCTACGGCTGATTCTAAGAGGGAGGTAGCTACCTCGTGAACGTGGGGAAAGACGTTAGGTGGTATAAATGACACAGTCATGCGGGTACCTTCCCTGTCACTTGATGGCGGATTTGATCAAGTTTTTCTTCACCCCCCGCCGCATCAACCATAGCCTTGGGCAGGATATACTCGCCATCGGATACTCGGATTTCTTCTACGGGCTGACCATCTTGGACGATTTGCCCCGGAATACTGTCAGAAGTACCGGTACCCGGTCCCTGTATTGCCCCGCCAATGTTCTCAATAGCACCTAGCCCAGACCCTTGACGTTGGTCGGCGTTATCGGCATTGATAACCTGTTCGCGGAGCATGGCATACTTCTCAGGGCCGTATACCTGAATAAAAGCTTGAATAGCGAGTTGGGGTTCAGGATGCTGTCCGCGAATAGCGGCAACTGCGTTCGTGACGATAGGGCTGGGTTCCTGAGACTGCGAATGTTCGATAGGTCCGCCTTCTGCATAGAAAGCGGTGCCAGCGGTTTCCCCGCTCCAAGCGTCTGCGGCGTCAGCGATCATATCCGAAAAACTCATATCGGCGATGCTACTGTCACCGCCGGGGGGAGCTAGCGGGGCGCTAGTTACAGGTAGAGTACCCCCCTTACTCAAGATATCGGTAGGCGTTTGAGGAGAAGATTGCATTGCCCCATCACTTAGTGCGCCCAAGGCGGACCTTACTCCTAGAGGCATACCTATTGCGCTAACCGCAGGAGCGACAATATCACTTATAACCTTTCCTGGTGTTTTTTCTTGATCTTGGCTACCTTTACCCCCCGCCAGAGCTATACTCTCCCGTTCGCGCTCAGACCTTTCTAGGTTTTTCTGGGCATTCTCTTTAATTTCATTATACTGGTCCCTAGATGATTTGGCGATTGAGGAGGGCAGTGGAGACCACCCAAAAATGTTTGTCGCGCCATGAGCTACCGCTCTAGGACCGCTAATGTTGTTTAGCCCATACGTGTTGGTAATACCCTGTGCCGCTAATGCGTTTTGAAGTTCAGTGGCTTGTAGCCCCCCGCCCACTGCACCAAAGGCAGACCCCATACCCAAGGGCATACCTTTTACGAACGTAGACGCGACACTAGCCGCAGGAGAGACAACATCACTTAAATACGCCCCCGGTGTTTTTTCTTGATCTTCGCTATCTTTAGAGCCAACACTACCGCCTTCTGCAAACCAAGCGGTGCCAGCGGTTTCCCCGCTCCAAGCGTCTGCGATCATATCCGAAGCACTACTCATATCCACAGCACTCGTATCGACGCTGATATCGCTAGGGGTTGTTGCCCCCGATGCCGAAGGCGGCGTTGAAAAACTGGGCGAAAAAAGGTCTATAGATGATATTGCTGGGTTGTTTATAGCTTCTTTTGCTAAGTCTTGTCCGTGTTGGGTGTCAAATGGTTTTGCTCCATGTTCTTCGGCGGTATTATACGCCATTTGCAAACCGCGCCCGATTTGGGCTAACTCCTGGCCGGTCAAAGTTTTATCATTTGCATCACCGTCATCCTGTGCTCCCCCCTCTTTGTGACCGGCATATCCCCCCACTCCTATCCCGTGGCCTACAAAGTCTCGAAGAGAATCCCGGCTCATCGGGCCGAACTGAGTAGCAAACCCCTCAGTCGAGGGTGCTGTGGCGAGAGCGTTGTATACACCGAGAGGCTGATTTTGATACCAAGACCCGCCCCCTTTATCCATCTGGCCCCCAAGTGTCCCGCCATAATACTGACCCGTTCCAGACCGATGACCACCGGGCGAACTTAGATCATGAGCAAAGCCCAAACCTGAGAGTACACTGCCTATCGCCGACACCGCACCAAGCGGTCCAAACGCAAACGGAGCGAGTCCCGCAATTCCAGCGGCGGCACGGGTGGACATGGGAAGATTTTTATCGCTAACATAACTAAGCGGACTTCCTTTAAACGCACGGGTTCCTATTCGACCTATATTAGTATCAAGCAACTGCCCGTTATCCAGAACCACATACCCTTCTCGTTCTGCTATCTCTTTCCGTGAGGGAACAGTACCGCCTTCAGCAAAGTGTGTCTGTATCTGCTGAACATCAAACGGCACCTGCCCACCAGCCATAGGTCGCGGTCCTCTGAATAAACCCCCAAGTCCGTTAAACATACCGGAATTTGACAGACGCCCTTTAAGGCCGTAGCCGATACTCGACTGTGCTCCGCGTATTGCACGTCCAGCATCTTGTGCCTGAGCAGATGCGTCCGTAGCAGAGGCCAAAGCGGCTTCCATCGGTTTACCCAGTTCATCGATTCCCGAACTTAACTGCTCAAGAGAACCCAGTACTCCGATACTTCCGCGAGAGCCTTTACCGGAAGACTCCGGTAGACGCGGGGGAAGGCGCATAACATCATTGCCGATGTCGGGGCCAATGTTCTCAATAGCATCTCCTATTGAAGCTTGCAGAGGCCCGCCAGTGGCGAACTTTTGAACAGGACCGCCCTCAGCCCAGTATCTATGTTCGGGGCCGTAGCCGTATCTCGCTGGGTTTGCCGGTAGTGGACGGCGGACGCGAGGATCAGGGAACTGTTCAGGAGTGAGAGGACCACGCTTTCTCATTGGAGGTTCAAATTTAGGCTGTTCGGTTAATCCGCCGCCACCCATCGCTGCGCCGCCGAGAGCAGCAACCGATCCGAGAGGGTTCTTGGTCAGCGCGTCTTTACCTATATTCCACCAGCCGCCGCCTTCTCCGGGGGCTATCGCCGCTTTCTGCTGGATGTTGCCCCATGTCTCACCAAAATTGGGGGCGTCGAACATACTGTCCATAAATCCGGTGGGAGCTTGTTGGGTAGCGGAGGTAGCGCCGCCCGCCGCGCTATGAGTTATGCCACTCATATCGCCAGCGGCGTTGAACATAGACCCCAGACCAAACGACATTAACCCGCCAGCCATTGCCTCGCCAAACTCGTCGCCTTCTAACATGCCACCAGCGAAAGAGCCTAATCCAGCGGCAACGGGTCCAAACGTGAGGCCACCAAGAAGTGAACCTATTGTTGATAGCCAATTAGTTTGTCCAGCCATGATATTATCCTACGTTGTGGTCACGGTAACCGTGCCTATGCCTGTTGTTCCGGCTAGCCCAGACACATATGTGTCTCCTGCCCGGACAATCTTTAGAAAACCTTCGTCGGAGAATACATCACCTGTACGTAAATTACCACCATGCTCTTGTGTATTGGCTAGTGTGATCTCCGAAAAAGTCCGGTGTCTCGTTGAATTAAGCATATAAAGTGCATCTTCAAGGGCTATAACCAACTGGTCTATATACTGGGGCGTGATATCGGATACACCGACTCGCGGCAATCGCGGCATTGCTTGATCCGTAAATTTATCGCGCCGACTCATCTTCGACCATCCGGACGTACTTCAAGACGTGGCGTACCTGTCCGCCAGCGGACACCAGCAGTGGTGTTCTCGATTCTATACACAAGACTGCGGCCTCGAATCCGCATATGACTGTCTTTAGTGTATTGTTCTACCGGAGTGGATACTGTCCGGGTAACTGTTCCACTGTCGGTAGTGCCAACATTGTTGCCGGGATAATCTTTAGGAGTTAGCGAGACAGTTACCACAGGGTTGTCGGTTTCTGATCCAGTAAACGTCATGTCGTGGATAATTCTTCGTACAAACGAGAAAGAATAGCCGTCACCGGGGACCGGCTCGAAAGCCGAACTCTCTATATAAGAGTTAATCGCGGTTACCGGTGTAGTTGACCCGTCATCTACCCCCTTTTCGTGGTCATACAGTTTATTGTCGGTAGACGCCGCGATTGGATATTCATTGAAACTTCTATCCATCCACGCGGTTCTATCCAAAGTGCCGCCGTACCAAATATTCTGAGCGTAGTTAAAAGTTATATAAGTATCAACTTCGTCCCCGGTGGTTGGATAAAACCAAGTTACTTCACTGTTGGAACTGTTTGATGCCGCAAAGACTTTTTCAGATTGAAGGGTGTTTAAGTTTTGAAATACGTCATCGCGCAGGGTGCAGGACAACTCCTTCGTTGCACCGTCATAAACATAGAAATTCTTCTTGCCCATCCAATACGCAACGTCATCAACTTCGATAGCGGCACGGGCGCTCATGATACCTATATTAGTGGAGAGCAACGCCGCCCCGAAGAAATACGGAGGACCGATATAAGAAAGACCCACGAGAGACGTATCTGTCCACACAAGGATATTACGTTTTGAGGATAAACCCGTGATAATCTCGGAACCGGAACTAAGTCTGATAGACCCCGCAGAATTATTCGTATCTTCCACCCATGTGATGAGTCCTTCCGTGTCCGGCCATCTGATTAAAAGCGGGTCTTGGTTACCCGTGTCATCAACTGGGTCACACCCTAGCGCCAGCAAATGGCGACTCTCTGCTGCCAGCATTATTCGCCGGGCAATTGTTGGGGTACCGGACGCACCGGCTAGTGTTGTTATATTCACTGCACGGGAACCAACCCCGCTTGAGGCGTCCCAGGTATATATCCCTCCGTTACGAATATTGGATATCAAGTCTTCACCGTAGGAAACCATTGACCATTGTCGTAATTGACCTGTAACACTGGAAGCTACGGTAGATGGAGAACCCCAGCCCTCGGACCCGAATGTATCGACGCCCCAGCCGGTTCCCAAAACCACAACGTCTAAACCGATACTCACTTGATACACCGCTGCCACGCTTGCACCGCCGCCGGACGTACTCGACGTTGCCGCTGTAGTTACACTGACTGTCCAGCTATTGGCGTCAGGAATTGAAGTTATTACGTGTTCGGCATTAAGTTCATCCGCTGGCACTCCTCCAGTAGCTGTTGCGCCGGATACAGTCACATAGTCCCCCTCAACAGCCCCATGACCGGTATCACTGAAGGTAACCGTAGTGGAGGTATTGGATACAGTGACAGGGTTATTGCTTAGGGGGTTAGTAGTTTTTCGTATAGGAGTGATGTCATAGTAGGTAGTCCCCCGGTCTACATAGAGTTTTTTGGAAGTCCCCATACCGATATAGTTAGTACCGTCAAACGCGGTCCAAGGAATGAGTGATCGGCATGTGCCGACAAAGGTGTTGTCGGAATAGGGGGACCACCCTCCTATATTTTCAGGTAAGCCTTTGCGGAATCGCACTTTGTTGCTGTCGGTCCAGCCAACAGTGTTTTCGTAATCGGTGCCTTCCGTGTCTATACCCGGACGAAACTTTAACTTTACGAGAGGCACGGCCCACCTCCTGTAACTATTGGTTGGTCAATAGACACAAATAACCGTCGTTCAGCTTCTCTGCGACGAACTAAACCTTTTAGGATACGCCCTGAAGCCCTGCGCCACTTCCAAAACTCATTGCTCGCATCCACAAAACTTCCTCTGTTTATTTGCATTCTGACCGAACTTCTCTGGAAGTTCCCACTTCCGATATTGTATACTAATGAACACACGGCTGAGAATTGGTTACTCGTTATCGGCACCCTAACCAATCGAGCAATAGCGTTTTCAGTTTGTCTGAGTTCTCGCGCCAAGAGGAACTCCGCTTCGTCTTTGGTAATAGGCGGATGATCCAAAGTAACGCGATCACCACTAAGACCCCAGCATGAACCCCAGCCCAGTGTAGGAATGCCAACACAATCCATATAAGGCTCCAAATCGGGAGTATCAGCGTTGCCATCACCCAATCCCTCGAATCTTTTAATAATTGCCAAGCCTTTTTCATTGATTTTCATTCCTCATTTCCTGAACTGCCGTCCGCCAAACCAAAATGCGAGAATAGCAGACCACATAGCCATGACTTCATCGTTCCATACACTGAGTAGAGCATCTCCTGGATTTATACCCTTATCCAACAACAACATATAAGTTGTTACTTCTACAGCTATAAATAGGGCCATAAAAAGATAAGTGATAACAGGACGTACACTAGCACGGAGAGCGTTAATAACCCCACCCCCGTCAAGAGAGGCATCGTGTTCGTGTATAGTCTCAACTTCTCTAATGTTAGCATCTATCGCAGTCCTATCCAGTTGGATTTCTGCCGCCTTAGTCATCACCGCTAATTCGTGCTTCTTATCAGCACGATCCTGGAAGAAATCCATGACTTTAGGCAGGAAGCTAGTCCCAAAACCTAATAGTGATCCAAGTAAACTAAGCATCATTTGTACCTTATTTGGTTTATCAATATGACGATCAGCACAATCAGAATAATTCCTTCACCCCAAGAAAATGTCATCGCCTTTTCACTTCCGTTAAAATCTCTTTAATGTCCTGTCTGTTGTCGTCCAATGTCCGCTGCATGATTTCTATCGTGTTTTGAATAACCGCCGTTTGCGTTCTCAATTCGTTGATTTGCTTACGATCATTTTGATTTGCTTCAACCTGCTGTATCTGGTCCGCAGCTTGTGCTATTTTATGATCTCGCAGATCATCGACATCATTCGCTACTGTTTGTTCCAGCGTATTGAATGCAATTATCCCCGCACTGATCACTCCAATCACTGCTAGAACATGACCGATAGTAAAATTTTTATTTAAATGCCATGATGTTTCGGTCATTGGTCTATACACCCCGATGGCGGCGTCACATAGGGGTGAGAGCCATTGTGTGCGGTCATAAGAGTATCACAATCCCGCCTAATTGAACTAACTCTATGTTGTAGTGCCTCCAGCTCTCTTGCTCGTTGCTCCCGTTGATTTGGCGACAACATACTGGCAATCACCGCAATTTGATGTTTCTGTACACTATCTGATGACTCCATCTGATCAAGCCTCGTATACAGTGTGGTAATCGAGTCGTTGGCTTTTGCTAGGTCTTCCAACAATCGCGCAATCTGGCCTCTTACCAATCCCCAAGTAGCGGCTAATCCACTGAGAACCGTGGCTATTGTCATCAACTCTCTTGCGCCCAGTTCCATTTTTACGGTTTCGGATTATCAGCTTTGACGTTTGCAATATGGTCTTTCCAGGTTGTGCTGCCGTCAGCGAGATCGTGATACATCATATCCAGTTGATCGCCGACATCGCCGTATGCAGCTTTTCGGTCATCTTTCCACTTGTGGTTAGCTACATAATTAGCTTTTTCCGCAGCTACAGCAGCCTCTTCTGCATCTCTAGCTTCCTCTTCGACTTTTGTGAAGTAGCAATGCACTCCGTCGATGGATGATACACGCCTATTAGCTTCTCGTTGTGCAGGATCGTCTGGCGCAATCTCTTTGCCAGCCGCGATGAGTTCTTCTGTGATCTGTTCTTTAGTCTTTAACATGGTCTTTCTCCTTTAAGCGTTTGCTCTCCTGTACAATGTGAATATCCCACTCGTAATACTGCCTGTTTGGTATTTGATCTGTAAGGCTGTATTCGCCTCGGCAGTATTATACTTACCACCGCCAATGGAGTAGTTGGTCAATGTAGAACTGTCATAACCCTGTCCGAAACCTACCGCCACAGTCTTAGTGGAAGCATTAGCGGGATCAAATATATCAATCTTCCCACGCCAATCTTCATTAGCGCCGTTACCTTGAGAGGTTCTTTGGAAATAGAGATAAGTCGTTACGGCAGAAACACCTGATGAGCCGCCACTATCTGTACCACCGCCACCACCTATGTATCCAGTTGTTCTATAAGTCGGGCCTGTAACTCCTACCCGCAACCAGAATACAACAGCATCATTTACGGGACGAGCATTAGCTATAGTAATCTGGTAATCATAACCACTTTCCAATCCAGTGAACTCAATAGTAGCTGTAGTAGCAGCAGTCTCTTGACTGACAAACTCCCAACCAGCACTACTAAGCCCCGTCAAGGAACTACCATCATGCGCTCCAAGAGCAACGCTACTGTCCAACAGTCGAGGGTCTAATTTTGTCTGGCTCATAGCGTAGCCCTCTCACCATTTATCATGTGATGTCGTGCCATTTTAATGCCTCTCTATGCGTTAGGACGGCGGAAAAGTGCAAACCCACCTGTGAAAGTTCCGGAACTCGGATCAAACTTAATCGCATTGTCCGCTTGCGTAGTCTCTAACCGACCGGTGAACCAGTCACTACATTCAACGCCGCTGGTGCCGGTTTGACCAATTGTGACCCCGACGCAGCTTGTGTACGTACTAGAATCGGCTAGATCATATATTTCCACATAGCCACTGCGGGCCTCAGTGTGCATAGTCCAGTCCAAATCAATTGCTGCCTGACCTGAACCATCATTCCCAGCACTCGACACAGAGCTTTGTGATGCTCGTAGTAACTGATACTGATAATATGCAGAGGCGTATGTCGGCGTACCGCCTGTACCAAATACCAGAGTCGTTTTGGCATTATCCGACATAACCAGATTTCTGAACTGCACTCGGTAGTCGTAATTTCCAGACAGGGTTTCATACTTGACATCAGAGGCCCCAGAAGCACTCGTGAGCGAAACAAACTCCCAACCGCCACTACTAACCGTTACCCACTCAGGGGCCGTTGCGCCAG
>Ga0209756_1001510_pt1 | contig 21339 bp, 42 predicted proteins | sample ETNvirenome_6_85_FD_184071 | JGI IMG/M metagenome (GOLD analysis project Ga0209756, IMG submission 184071) | Marine viral communities from the Pacific Ocean - ETNP_6_85 (SPAdes) (version 3) | ecosystem: Environmental > Aquatic > Marine > Oceanic | place: Pacific Ocean | collected 2013-06-19 | reverse complement strand
AAAGCTAGAAAAGCAAATAAGTTAAATAGAGTTATATTTGACGCATATGAAAAAGCTATCAATAATGGATTGAAAGCCGGTAAAGATGTAACTAAAATGACAACACGATTAAACGAACTTATTTTGAAAAATAAGTAATTAAAATTTCTCTCACGAGGCCGAGTTGGGTTTTTTCCTTTCTTCCCAACTCGGTATAATTTAATATAAGGAGATTAAAATGGAAATGAAAGACTATTCAGATTATGCTAAGTACTTAGTATTATCAGATAATTCTCGTACTGTACTTAGAACTGATTACGTGTATTATCAAAACTTTAAAGTTATTAAAGAGATAATTAATAGTATGGCACACTCTGATAAAAATACTTATTTGTACGAAGGTAATATTTATACTAGGAAGATTACAAGTACAGACGCTAAAAATATTTTAACAAATATTGATCTGTGTAAATGGAATAGTACTACTAATAAGATGTTTTTAGTGGCATCACAAGTAGGACTTCGTATTTAAATATAGGAGAAAGTAAATGGGATTAGAAGTTAAGAAACATGGGTATAGTTGTAAATTGGTTAGAGTTGTAGACGGAGATACATGCGACGCTATGATTGATTTAGGATTTAATGTTTGGATAAAAAGTAGAATAAGATTTTATGGTGTTGATACTTGGGAAAGTAGAACAAGAGATTTAGAAGAAAAGAAAAAAGGTTTGGAAGCAAAAGCATTTGTAAAAGACCTTTTAGAAAATTCTGATGAAGGTAAGTTTTCAATCATCTCTCATGGAACTGGTAAGTATGGTAGAGTTCTAGGAGAGTTGTTTATTAAAGGACACGAACAATCTGTAAATGAATTACTCAAAGAGAACGGACACGCGTATGAGTATCACGGTGAAAAGAAAAAAGTCTTCGGAAGTTAAAACAAAACAAAGACTAGTTCCTGGAACAAATGTTCCTTACCAAAATTGGATTCAGGCGTGGATAGTATCTAATCAAGCTAAACGAAAAAAGAAACATAAAATATAAAATAAAGGTTATGATGTATGGCATCTTCATTTCAGACACAAATAAAAAAGAACGTAAAGAAAACACGACAAGGTTCAGGTAGAGGAACCAAGTCAGGAAATATAGGTTCTAAAAAACATTACGTAAAAAAGTATAGAGGTCAAGGTGGTAAAAAAAGGCGAAAAGCTTAGAGTTATAAAAACCGTATCTACAATAAGTGGAACGTTATATGAAAATGAAATTGTTAAATTTGAACAAAAAGAAGATGGTCATTTTCACGTAAAAGATTCTATGGGAAAGATTTGGTTTATTGATAAAAATAACTTGTCTAAAATGTAAAAAATTCATTTGTTATATTTATTACTGATAGACGGTTATAGACCGTTATAACTTGAAAAAAAAGTTTACAGGAGAAATAATATGGCAGGCGTAGCTCAAGCTTTTGTAGGATTACCTATCGAAACTTTGATACTTGACCCGATTGTAGCATGTGCAAAAGGACAGGCTCAATTAGCAGAAGTAACATTAGATTTCGTTAACCAGTTGGCATTTGAACCACCTGATCCTAAAGCAAAAGATCCGAATGAAAGAAAAACAAAACAACTAAAAGTTAATCTTGAAAGATTGGCTAATAGTACTGATGCAGGGGCGGTGGCAACTATAAATCAGCAAATTAATATGCCACTCTTACCATTAGTTCAAATTCCTAATTTCGCATTAGATACAATGAAGATTAATTTTAATATGGAAATTAAGACTTCTACTACAGCAAAATCTTCATCCGATTCGTCAAAGACGAAAGAGAATGAAAGTTCTGCTAAAGCAAGTGTATCAGGTGGATTTTGGGGTGTGAAATTTAGTGGTGAGGCTGCACATTCATCAAAGACGACAGCAACTGTATCTGCACACAAAGAAAATACCAGAAGTTCAGATCAAAGTGCTAAGTATGAGATTGAAGTAACAGCTAAACAATTAGAACCAGCAGAAGGTATGGCAAGATTTACACAGATATTAGCAAGTGTGATTGAACCTATTGAAGTCGGTACATCATAAGTTAATTAATAAAAAAGGTTTTATATGGCAGATGATAAAAAGAAAAAGTTCCCTCAATCCGAAAGGATAAATGAACAAGGGAAAGAGACAGCTAAGAAACAAGAAAAAGCCAAAGACAATATTAAAAATGTAGATTCCTTGGATGAAATATTCCAGGGAATCTATGGTGCGGTTGTAGAGGCTCAAAACACTATTGAACAACATTACTTAGGTGAGATTGCCTATGATTATTTTTGGGCGGACGGTAAACCTAAATTGATGCCTGTTCAATTACCTGGACCAGATGGTAAATTAACAGAGTATCAGATTCCATTGATAACTCTTGTTCCCCACCAAAATTTAGCAATAGATAAAGTTCAGATAGAAATGCAAGTTCGTCTATCACCACATTCAGATACTAAAGCGATAAAGGCTGCCAATACTAAAGGTATAGGTAGAATAAGAAAATTCTTTACAGACCATAGTAGAAGTGGTGGACAATCAGAAATGGCAACCATTAAAATAAAGTTTAGAGGTAAACAACCACCTGAAGGGATAGCTCGTATTAAAGATCAAATGTTAAAGATGATTCCCTCTTAAGGATAAAAAGATAGCTGAATTACCATTAAGGGTTGATACTTATAAAGATAAAGGAGTATTTTATGAAAGGTTTATTTAAATTATTTGGTTTACTTTTAGGAATATTAGGATTAAGTTCTAAAGCTTCAAGTAAGAAAAAAGTTGAAGTTAAGAAAGTAGACACAAAAATTAAACAAGTTAAAAAGAATAAAAAACAAGTTGATAAAAAACTTAAAGAAGTAAAGAAAAAACAAGCAAAAGCTAGGAAACCTAGAAAAAGAAAACCAGTCAAAACTTCAAAAGAAGCTGAAGCGTTTCTAAAAGATTTTGCAAAGAAAAAGTAAATTATGAAAAAGTTATTAATAATAAGTTTATTATTTTCAGTAGGATTATCACAAGTAACTTTAACTGAAGAAGAAGCTGTAAATATATCAAATAATATTAAAGAGTTACAGATACAAGTAGATTCTCTTAGTACAATTGATTCACTAAAGACAGTTGAGGTAGATTTATTAAATCAAAAGATTAGTTTGTTAGAAGAACAAGTTAAACTTTCTGAAAAGAAAACTGAGTTAGTAAAACCGAGTTGGTATGAAAATAAATGGTTGTACTTTACGTATGGTGCAGGATTATCTTTCGGAGTTACTAGTCTAGTATACCAAATTATAAAATAGAGTTTTTACCGATATAATCAAAAAATTTATCTAGTAATTTAGATATTTTTTCTACTAAATCGTGTTTTAACGCAATAACAAAAAAACCTATGAATAATATTTTTTCAGCATAAGGATTAGGTGGTATAGCTACCTCTAACGATATCATTATAATCATTAATAGTTGTAACGAGTACTGTATTTGTTTTTGTAAATTAGAATTGTTCATATTAATACTTATGTGTTCTTATAAATATAAGTAGCAAATAAAAATGTATTTTGGAAAATTACATTATATTTATATGTAGTTTTTTTAAAGTTTAATTATATTTATTAATAAGAATTGATATCGCTCAAATGAGGATATTAATGTTTGACTAAATAGTAAACAAAATAGGAGAAATAAAATGACTAAAGTTGCATTTCACACAGGAATCCCTTTTTTCGATAGGGATGAATTTTTAACACCATTCGATAAGATGTTTGACAATATTGTGGAAACACAATTTCCTGATATCACAAAATCAGTAGGAGTTAAACCATACCAAGGCTCAGCATATCCAAAAGTAAACGTATATGAATACGATGACAAAGTAGGTATTGTTGCTGAGATTCCTGGATTGGATAAGAAACAACTCAACGTAGAAGTAGAAGAGGGTGTATTGACCATTAGTGGTGATAAACACGGTATCACAGAAGAGAGTGGTGCTAAAGTACTTCGTAGAGAGTTAAAGTCTTCTTCGTTCAAACGTTCTTTTGAACTAGGTGATTTATTAGACGGTGATAATATTTCCGCTAATTTCAAAGACGGAGTTCTTTCTATCGATGTCCCAAAGATAGAGCCAGAAAAACCGAAAAAACATACTGTAAAGATTGGTTAATTTTTGCAAATCATCAATGTAAATGATGATAGGTATGTTGTCCGTGGATCAGTATCGGTTGACAAGGTTACAACTATTCCAACTGATGAACTTAAAAGAAGATATAGTTTAGCTGATACTGTTCTACGGAACGGTGATATACTTTATTTATGCATGAAAATAATAGATGCAGAGTTTGAAGATATTATAAAGTAGTATATATAATATTTATATACGATAGAAATAATAGTGAGAATTCATTATGAAATTTAATGACAATATATACAATAAAATATTACGAGATGTTCAGAGACATTTATCTGGTAGTAATAGAGTAACCTATATTAATGAAGAAGGTATAGAAACAGAAACCGTTTTTCAAATCCCCCCAACACCCGAAGAGTTAGAAGGTTTATTGATATTTTTGAATAAAGATAAAATAGCACAGGCTTAATTAACTATGAAACAAAACAACACTTTTCAATATATAGTAGGACTATCAGCTCTACTAGTTGCAGGTAGTGCTGCATATTATTCGGTATTTGGATTATCTAAACTATTTGCGGGAGCTACTTTTGCTGTAGTTGTAATGGCTGGTAGTTTAGAATTTGCTAAATTAGTTAGTGCTTCTTTTCTTTATCGTTACTGGTATAAAGTTAATGAATGGTTAAAAATTTATATGACAGTTGGTGTTATCACTTTAGTTGGTATTACGTCAGCTGGTATATTTGGTTTTTTATCTAATGCATATCAAGGTGCAACAATTGAATTTGAAAAACAAACTACAGTATTACTTTATAAAGAAGAACGGTTATTACAATTAGAAGAAGATAAAGCATATCTTAAAGATGAATTAGAACAATCACTATCATCATTACCGGATAATTATCCTACAGCGAAAAGAAAACTTCGTGAAGAATATAATCCAAGAGTATTAGAAATAAATGATGAAATGTTAAATATTAAACAAGAGATGGGTGATTTAGAAACGAAGTTAGTTGAAACAGGAGTTGACGTAGGACCCGCGATTTATTTAGCTAGAGTATTTGGAACAGATATAGATACCGTAGTTCAGTTTTTTATCTTTATTCTTATCTTTGTATTTGACCCTATGGCTGTAAGTTTGGTTTTAGCATATAATAAAATACTTGAAGAAAAAAATAAAGAGGATAAAAAAAATGTAGTTTTGGAGAAACAGAAAGATACTTACATTAGGAGGAATGTTTCTACTAGAAAAGTAAAGAAAAAAAAAATTAAAGATTATATTAAAAAAGATTCAGATCAAGAATCAGGTGAGTTACCACGTGGTGCAAGACCTGGTAAATAAGAATTCACATACCCAAGACAGGCAGTTGACGCACCTGTAGAAAAATGCGTCTTAATAATAAACAAAAACGAGGAGACGTTTTATGAATAAACGTAATCTATTCTCATTAGTAGCAACTATACTTATGCCTATATTTCTTTTAGGTCAAGACGCAGTAACAGAAGAAAAGTTAAGTATGAGTGTAAGTGGTGTAGTCGCTGATGAGTCAGGTAATCCTTTAATTGGAGCTAATATACTTGTAGAAGGAACTGATTTAGGTACCGCTTCTTCGGAAGAAGGTACTTATTCTATTACAATCGACGCAGGTTCTTATACACTTACAGCTTCTGTTATCGGATACGAATCATCTACTAAATCTATTGATGTTAGTGATGATGTTAAACTCGACTTTAGTTTAGCGGTTTCCGCAGTTGAGTTATCTGCATTGGAAGTTTTAGCTTCCCGTGCTGATGAAAAAACACCCGTTGCTTACACTAATGTAGGAAAAGAAGAAATGGAATTTCGTCTTGGTTCACAAGATATTCCAATGGCTTTGAATACTACACCAAGTGTTTATGCAACACAACAAGGTGGTGGTGCGGGTGATGCTCGTATCAATGTTCGTGGGTTTAACCAACGAAATGTGGCAGTAATGATAAATGGTGTTCCCCAAAATGATATGGAGAACGGATGGGTCTATTGGTCTAATTGGGATGGGGTTGCAGATGCAGCTCAATCAATTCAGATGCAAAGAGGTCTATCAGCCGTTAATTTAGCTGCCCCTTCCATTGGTGGAACTATGAATATCATAACAGACCCTGCTTCCTATGAAAAAGGTGGTAAGGTTAAACAAGAAGTAGGTGCAGGTAACTTTCTAAAATCTACTGTTAATTATAATACTGGTCTGATAAATGACAAGATGGCATTTAGTACTACTATTGTAAGAAAAACAGGTGACGGTATAATTGATAAAGCATGGACAGATGCATGGGCTTACTACTTTGGTAGTTCTTATCAAATGAACGATGCACATCGTTTTGAGTTGTATGCAATCGGTGCTCCACAACGTCATGGTCAAAATCTATATAAACAAAACATCGGTGCTTATGATTCTTCATTCGCAGCTAGTGTAGATGGATATGATACTGAAGCACTTGGTGGTAAGTTTAAAGATGTTGGTAGGTTCTTTAATCAAAATTGGTCACCTATTAGTTCAGACTATAAAGGTAAACAATATTGGTATATGTATGGTGCAAATACAGTAGATAGATACAATCCTAATTTTTTGAATGAACGTGAAAATTTCTTTCATAAACCATTAGTAAATCTAAATCATTTCTGGAAAATTAATGAAGAAATGAGATTAAGTACAGTCACGTATTGGAGCGGTGGTTCAGGTGGCGGAACTGGAACATACGGTAAGATACCAACATTAGATGCTGATGGTAATTTAGGTGACGATGACTATAAATTTTATTATGGTCGTAGTCCTTGGACACGTGATTGGAACGCACTAATTGCTATGAATTCAGGAGACTCTGATACAGTATATGTAGATAAGAAACCTCTTACAAGAACTCACGGTGATGGTAATAATCAATCAGTTGGTATTCTACGTAATAGTATCAATCGTCAAGACACTTATGGTTTGATTTCAAAACTTAACTACGAAGTTAGTGATGATTTAGAACTACAAGTTGGTATCGATTGGAGAACTGCCGGTATTGAACACGCACGTGAAGTTCGTGATTTGATGGGTGGTGATTACTATATGGATTATGCTGATGATAATTATGCAGATGGTAAAAGAGTTGAATTAGGTGATATAATCGCTTATCATAACTCAACTACAGTTGATTGGATTGGTGGATTTGTACAAGGTAATTACTCTAAAGATAAGTTAAACTTATTTGGTATGGGTGGATTAACGAGTATAAAATATTCTTACCAAGATCACTTTACAGTAGCTAATGAAGTAATTAAATCCGACGCGATTATTACTTCTCAGTTCAAAGGTGGAGCATTCTATGACATAGATGATAATGTTAGTCTTTTTGGTAATGCTGGATATGTTGAAAAACCACCAATTATGGATAATGTAATCTACTATGATGGTACGGTTGCTTCTGATCCTTCTAATGAGAAATACTTTAGTACAGAAGCAGGTGTCAATTTCAAATCTGAAAACTTTGCTGTTAAAGCAAATGTATACAATACAGATTGGAAAGACAGAAACCTTACTAAATCTGTAACAAGTGGACAAGGTTCAAGTGGTGATACTGATGTTATATTCCTAAGTGGAATAGATCAGAAACACCAAGGACTTGAAATTGAAGCTACTTCTCAGATTCATCCGATGTTGAAAGTAGACGCGACATTAAGTCTTGGAACTTGGAAGTTTGCAGGTGATGCAAATGGTAACTATCAAGAAGATGAGTTTAATGATGAAGGTCAAGTAATTGGTCAGACAACTACACCTTATGATTATGCACTTGATGGTTTGTATGTAGGTGATCAACCACAGACAGCTTATATCTTAGGTGCTACTTTAACACCAATGAAAGGTCTTAAGCTATCAGGTTTGTATAAGATGTATGATAAGAACTATTCTGATTGGAGTCCAAACGCTCGTGAATATGATGGTTCAGATGAAGATGCTGATAGAGAACAAGTGTGGATGGCACCAGGATACTCTGCTTTGGATCTTCATGCTACATATGATTTACCTTCTATGGGTGAATACAATGTACAAGCTTTTGTTCATGTATTTAATGCATTAGATGCAGTATTTGTACAAGACGCAGTAGATCATAGTCAATACAATAGCTACGGGGATAAAGTCCACGCAGCTCACAACGCAGAAGTATTTCTTGGAACCCCAAGATACTTTAACGCTGGTATTAGTGTGTACTTCTAAAAAGTATAGATGTTAGGGGGTTGGGAAACTGACCCCCTTTATTACTAATAAAAAAAAAATAAAAAAATAGCTTGACCTGTAAGCTATTTTTTCGTATATTCCTATATGAATAAAAAAACAATTATATTTGATTTAGACGGAACTCTCGCTAATATTGATGTTAGGAGAAATAAATCTACCAAACCTAATGGTAAATTAGATTGGGATGTTTTCTTCGATGCTGACAATATCAAGTTAGATAAACCAAATCATCCAGTTATTAAGACGGCTCAAATGTTCCATGATAATGGATTCAGAGTTGTAATCTTTAGTGGTAGAAACGATAGAAGCTTTCATGCTACTGTTTCGTGGTTGAAGTCTCACGATGTACCTCACGACCTCTTGGTAATGAGACCTGACAAGTTTAAAGATAAATCGTGGCCAATCGCCAACGGTAATCCTGCCACTCCTGAAATGAGATTTATGCCTGATGAAATTTTGAAGAAAAAAATGTTAGATATCTTTGTTGATATTAATGATGTTTTTCTGGTCGTAGATGACAGAGATAAAGTTGTTAAGATGTGGAGAGATTTAGGATTAAACACTTTTCAAGTAGCTCCAGGTGATTTTTAATATAAAAAAGTTGCAAATAATGCAGAAAAAGCTTGTGCCGTATGCGTTTTTTATGTTATATTATAGTATAAATAAGAAAGGTTATTAAATGAAAACATCACTAGATTATAGAAATTTTGTAAGAGTAGACGGTAAATTAGTCTACGATCATTCAGGAAAACTTAAAGCGAAGACTACTTCTTTTGAGAAAACTGATGTTAAGAACTGGACTACTGAAGAGAAGACCGAGTTATATGATATTACTTTGAATAGTAAGACAGGTTCATTTTCTGAGATTAATAGGAACTTTATTAAATCAGGTCATTCTAATTTAAGACCAGTTCACGTTGAGTTAGTTAAAAGATATATTAAGTATAACGCCAGAAATGAGTATCTTAATAATAAACCTCTAACAGTTGCTGTTGATAAATTGACAGATACTATTAGTTCTATTATTAAAGAGACTGTGTAATTATGAATAGTGAATATAATAATTCAATAGATAAACTTTTACATAATATCAATGAAAATTATAAAAATTGGTATGGTAGAGGAAATAATTGGCATAAGAAAGATTTAGTATTGTCAGTTATAACTGGTAGGAAATTTGATAAGATTATATCAGATAGTTCAGTTTGGGGATTTGTTGCTAAGAAAGATGGTCTTCATAAAGGATTACCAATGAAATCAGGTGACGTTTTTAAAGCTGCTAATTGGAGTTCACCAGCTAAACACGTGAGAGGTTCTATCTTTTCAGATAATACAAATTGGTTTGAATGGACAGGTCCTAATTATATAGTATGAAACCGAGTTATCCAAAACCACATAGTGGAGCTACAAGAAAACGATTAAGTCAATCGGAGTATTATAAGTTGTATCCTAAAGCTAAAAAAAGTGTTCAAAATAAAGTCAAAAAGAATCGAGAACAAGTTGATTATAATAAAAAGACTTATAATAAAGAATACAAAGAATTAAAGTTTCTTGTTGAAACAAAAAAAGCAGATGACTTTACAGTTAATATGTATGTTGCTATTGTTAGTGGTCGTAAGATAACACCAAAGATGTTAAACGCTATTCATAGAATAATGAAGAGAACTTCTCCAGATGAACTTGAGAAAAGACGAATAGAAACTGGAAGACTATTATCTAAGTTAAGTTTAGTTAAGGAAGAGTTATATAAATGTAAGTATGATTCATATTATGAATCTCGTTCTGAAGACTTCTTAGATTCTATTGAGAAACAAATTCGTGATAGAGCTACTCTTTCATCAAAACAAAAATTAGCTCTTAATAAGATGTATAAAAGATTTAAAAAAAAGGTTATAAATAATGACAAAACAAAGACTTCTTGAAGAATTAACTAATGTTGAAAATCAACTAAATTCTAATCAAATAGAAGATGCTAAATCAGATTTAAATTGGTTGATTCATAATTTAGAACTTAATTTAGAAGTTGACCATAGTAATTTAAATAAATAGGTGTTATATGAAAGCAATTAAAAAAACAAAAGAACTTTTGATGGGTTTAATTTTAATAGCAATATTATATGTATTGATTATTATGATGTTTATACTTAATAGTGAAATGAGTGTATTTTAAGTGAAAACCATTTGGGCACGTATAGGGCCGTGCAAGTGCCGGAGTGGTCTAACGGGGTGGATTGCAAATCCATTATTCGCAGGTTCGAATCCTGTCTTGCACTCAAAAAATTAAATAAAGGAATATTATGAATTCATTAGAATGTAAAAAATGTGGTCGTTGGGTAGATAACGTTGGTGAGAATACCAAAACTGTCACGTGTTCATATTGTACTATGATGTTGGTAGGAATGCCAGAAGAACCCAAGTCAACTTATAAACCTACAGGTCGTCCAGCAGGATGGCATTGGATGAGTGAGTTCGTGGATAAAGATGGTAATGTATTTCATAAGGGTAAAGAACAACCAAAATTGAAGGGCACGCTAAAACCTACAAAGGTTACACCACCAAAGAAGAAAGTTAAACGTAGATCAAAGGAACAAATGTTAGTTGCTCGACATAAAGAAAAAAAGGCAGCTCTTAAAAAAGCTGTAAAGAAACAAAAAGATTTTTTAAATCATAAGTTCGGAGGTAAAAATGGTTAGAAAGAAAAAGAGTGTACCATTTCATATTAAAAATAATATGAAACAATTTAAATTACCAAACGGTGTTAAATTTTGGGCAAGAGATAATGAAGATGCTTTACTATACGCCAAGAAAGTTGGTGATGGTAATGCTGATTTAGGAGATGATGGAAAATACTTTCACGAAAAAGGAGTTGAGTATTAATGGGCTACAATGATGATTTAGTTAAAAAAAGAGATGGTTCTTATGTACTAAAACATAAGACTAAAAAAGCTAAAGAAGGTGATTGTATTGAATGTGGTGAAAATTCTAAAAATAGACCTTTGGGTGGGGTGTATAGATATAACACAGAAGATATGGTGTCAGTTAGAGAATATATTGAAAACCATCTAAGAACGTATTCTAGACATAAATCTATAAAACCTATTTGGTGTAATAAATGTCAGGCGTTAATTAATTATACAATTATGTTAGATATTAAACAGAATTATTTATAATATGACAAAGTTACAAAGAGATAGAGTAACAAGTGTTATAGTTTTATTATTAATAGTATTTGTTTCACTATGGTTAAGTCGTTGTTCAACTTCAGTACCTCCTCCCCCATCAGATTATATTGATGATACAGATACAACAAATTTTGTTTATATAAAATATATTCCAGATTGGTATGTTGTACCAGATAAGTTAGAAGATAGATTAATATTACCTATACATTTTATCGATGAAGTAGATATGAAATATTTTGCATAATGAATAAAATAATTAATTGTTTTAAAGAAAAAAATCCAGTTATAAATAAAAAACTGAGAAAGGTTACAATAGATGAAGGACTACATATTGCGAAAGATTTATTTAACATCCTCGCTACGAGGAAGGATGGTATTGGCCTTGCAGCTAACCAAGTGGGTATTGACGCCGCTGTTGCTGTGGTTAATGTTCGTGAACCTCTAATTTTAATTAACCCTGTTATTAAAGAACAATGGGAAGAAATAGATTATTATGAAGGATGTTTATCCTGGCCTAAGAAAGGTGTTAATACTAAACGATATAAAAATATAATAGTACATACAGAACAAGAAGAATCCGATTTGTATTTTAGTGGAGCAGAAAATCCATCAGATGGTAAAGGTAGTTGGGAAAAACACCAAACAGATAAACAAGAGCAAGAATTAAGAGTATTAGAATCTGTTTGTATTCAACACGAGATAGACCATTTAAATGGTATTAGTTGTATTGATAAAGAAGTAAAGTTAAAACCAATCAAAGTTAAAAAAGGTTTTGGTCGTAATGAAAAAGTAGATATTACAGATGGTAAAGAATTAAAAACAATGAAATACAAAAAAGCAAAACCACTTATAGATAGTGGTAAATGGGAAATTTATATAGGAGGACCTATAACATAATGTTAACAAAAAAACAAAAAAAAATGATTGAAACTCATAAAGAACATATGTATAATATGAGATTCTTCGGTCTTGAATGGCAAGCAACTCATCAAAGACGTTGGGAAGATAATTCTCCGTGTTGGGAAGATAAATGTGAGTGTGAGAAGGTAAAAGAATAATGAAAGACTTTTTTATAGATGAAGAATCAAACTTTTTTTTATTACTTTTATTTTGGATTACGTGTCCGTTTATAATAACTTTTGGATGTTTATTATTACTTATTGTAGGATTAGTATTTTGGTTTATCTTAGTAAGTCTTTGGACATTAGAACAGATTATTCTGTGTTGGAAAAGTTTGTTATCGTACACTAAAGAATAATATTTATTAAATTAATGGAGATTATATAATGAATTTAGAAGAAGTACTACATAAGTTAGAAGAAGCAAAAGAATTAGAAGATTGGGATGTGGTAGATGAATGTATAGAATCTATCAGAGTTCTAATAGATGACTTTGATGAATATCAAAGTGAAGAAGAATGGGGCTGACTTGGTAATCGACAGGTGTTATTTGACAATAGAGTGCAACAGAGTTTGAGTAAGACTTACTATAAAAGACTCACAAACCTAATTAGCGATAATTCGCTAGACGGGTTGGTAATTGATTGGCATTTAGCCACATCGGAAATGGTGTCCAACGGATATGTTGAACCCGTTTCAGATTATCAACCAACTTACGCAAACGCATAAGTTACTGAGTTGTCTAACACTCGGTCATAAAATAAGTTAGACACGAGCTCGAATATCAGAGTGTAAATGATATTAGTTAAGGGATATGTTCTGAGTAAAAGAAATCCACATAGTTGTTTGTTAGTTACTACTAATAGAAACTAACTAAGTTGTGAATGACTCATTGAAAAAGACATACTGGACGGGGGTTCGAATCCCCCCAGCTCCACAAAAAAATATGTTTTTAGAAAGTAACTAAATATTTATATTAAAGGATGAAATAATATGGATTATAATAAACAAATGATAACTTTGTGTATAGTATTAATTACATATGCAAATGGTATAGTATCAACAAAATTCTTAAATGATAAAAACATTCAAATACAATCTTTAGTTGATAAGAATAAAAGATTGCAAGAAAAGTTGAATGACTATAAAACAAAGGAAACAAATGTTACTGTTACTATGTATCAACCTGTTCGTTATCAAACTGATTCTACACCGAACATTCTCGCAGATGGAACGCGTATTAAGACGGAAGAAGCGTCTAATTATAAATTTATAGCGGTGAGTAGAAATCTTTTGAAACGATGGGGTGGATCGTTAGAATTTGGTGATGTTGTTATTCTTATAGGTACAGACCATAAAGATGGTATTTATCAAGTTAGAGATACTATGAATGCAAGATTTGTAAATCGTATTGATATATTAGAATCTCCTGGAGTTAAACCTTACAAGTTTAATAAAGCTAAAATAATTAAAACAGATATATTAACGGAAAATAATAGTTGACAAACGCTAAATAATGTTGTATATTATATACAACAAATTAAAATGAGGTTTTAAATGCAGACAATCACCCGAGAATATGGGTTTGATGCTGGACATAGAGTAATGAACGAAAGGTTCAAATGTTTTAACGCACATGGACATCGGTATCATATTAAATTAACTTACTCTTTTCAAGATATGCACGAGATTGGTTATATAATTGATTTCAAAGAAATAAAAAGAGTTGGTGTTCAATGGATAGATGATGTAATGGACCACGGTTTTATAGTTAATCCACACGATACAAAACTTATAGATACATTAAAAGATATTGAAACTAAATTATATTTTATGAGTTTAAATGGTGATGAATATTGTAATCCATCAGTAGAAAATGTAGCTCGTGAAATATTTTTAGCTCAACAAGTTCTTTTTGAAGATTATGAAGGATTAGAAATTCATCATATTAGATTAAATGAAACACCTAACTGTTATACAGATGTTTATAAAGACTCAATACCAGATATTGAAAAAGAAAATTTTTATAAAACAAAATATGACGAGATTAAAGAATATGCTAAAGAAAAAGGCATAGTGGAGTATGACGATAGAAAACTCTAAAATTCTTCCTATAAATGAAATGTATACTTGTTTACAAGGTGAAGGTAAGTTAACAGGAATACCACATATATTAATTAGAGTATCTGGTTGTAGACTAAGATGTCAATTTGCTAATTCATTTTGTGATACACCTTATAGTTCTTGGAAACCTGAAAAAGGTAAATATAGTTATGAGTCCATTCGTGAATTTTATAGTAAACATAAAGGTATAAAACATACTATGATTACAGGTGGAGGTCCGACTTTACATAAAGATATGTTAATTACTTTATGTGAATTAGTGAAAGAATTTAATCATTATATAACAATAGAAACTGAAGGTAGTGAGTATGTTGAAACTAAAGGTGATTTAATTTCTCTTTCACCTAAGTTATCAAATTCTACACCAGTACCAGGTACAATGATGCCATACTTGAATAGAGAAGTTACAGAAAAAGATAAAGAGAAACACGAGAAGTGGCGTTGTAATTATGATGCTATGAAATCATTAATAACTTATCATCCAGATTATCAAATGAAACCTGTTATATCAAGTGAAAAAGATTTAGAAGAAGTAAAATATTTACAAGAAATATTAGATGTACCAAATGATAAGGTATATTTAATGCCTGAAGGATTAGAACCTAAACAATTAAATGAAAGACGAAGATGGTTGATGGACTTGTGTGTTCGTGAGGGTTATAATTTTACAGATAGATTACATATAATAGCTTATGGAGATATACGTGGAGTATGATTGGATAGGTTGGATAGGAACTGTAATGATTATATTTGGTTACTATTTCAACGCTAAAAAAATAAAAAATTGTTTTATAATTTGGGGATTAGGTAATGTTGCATTCTTGATATATGCTTATTTAATAGAAGCACCACCTCAAATAGCAATAAGTGCATTCGTAATTGGTATGAATGTATATGGTTACAGACAATGGAGTTTAGATGAATAAAGAAGCAGTATTAAGTATTAGTGGTGGATTAGATTCTACTTCACTACTAATTCATTTATTAGATAAAGGTTATGATAAAATACACGCTATTAGTTTTTATTATGGTCAAAAAAACGAATTAGAATTAAAAAAATTAGAGTTAAATTTGAAATATTTAAAATCTTATAAGTTTGATATAAATCATACGTATATGAATTTATCAAGCTTTATGAGTAAGTTTAACTCTTCTTTGACAAGTAAAGGTATTTACGTACCTACCGGTAAAACAGATGAAAGTAAAATGAAATCAAACTTTGTACCAAATAGAAATGCTATATTTTCAAGTTTGATTTATGGTTATGCAGTATCATTAGTAAAAGAAAAAGATGTTTATGTAGATATAGGATTAGGTGTACACGATGGTTCTCACACAATACCACCTGATTGTACACGTATATTTTTTGAAAAATTAGAAAGTGCGTTTAAAGAAGGTAATGTTGAGTCAGATAAAATAAATTATTATTTACCATATGTTGATGGTTATAAACACTTGATAGTTGAAGATGCGATTAAATGTTGTGATAATTTAGAATTAGATTCAGAAACAATATTTAGAAATACTTTATCGTGTTATCATCCTAATAGTACAGGAATATCTTGTGGTGAATGTGGAGCTTGTAACGATAGAATATTAGCATTTAAAACATTAAAAGTAAAGGACTCAATAAAATATGAGTAAATTAAAATACGCTAACGGTAATCATCCTTTAAATGAACAAGAAAAACAAAGTATGATTAGAGAAGCGTCTAAACATTATGGTCGTTATATGACAGCTCTTGGATTTGATTGGGAGAATGATCCTAATTCATCAGATACACCTATGAGAGTAGCCAAAGCTTTTGTTAATGATTTAGCAGATGGTGTTTATAATGGACCACCAAAGATTACAGCATTTGATAATGTTGACGGTTATGACGGTATAGTATTTCAAGGAAATATTAAATTACATTCTTTGTGTTCACATCATCACTTACCATTTATAGGTAACGCTCATGTAGCGTATCTTCCGACACCAGAAGGTAAAGTTATTGGACTCAGTAAACTAAATCGTATAGTTGAGTTTTATGCTAGAAGACCTCAAGTACAAGAAAATTTAACAATGCAGATTCACGATCATATAAATAAAGAATGTAGTAAAAATATTGGTGTTGCAGTAATGATTGAAGCTAATCATATGTGTGCATGTGTACGTGGTGTTAAACACGACGCTACTATGAAAACTGCTAAGTTAAGTGATACGTTTAAAAACGTAGATAGAGTTAGAGATGAATTTTATAATTTTATAAGGGATTTAAAATGAAAGATTTTATAAGTTGGCAACTAGTTGATGAATGTGTAACTGAAATTGCATTTCATCTTAGAGATACAGGTAAAGATTTTGTAGGTGTGTTTGGAGTACCAAGAGGTGGTGTGATATTAGCTGTTATGTTAAGTCATAAGTTAGACATACCATATATAACAGATTTTTGGAGAGTTGGTGATGGTGATATTGTAGTAATTGATGATATAGCAGATACAGGTAAAACGTTTCAGTTTTATAAAGAACAACCTGAAACTAAAGATGGACATTATGTTACAATTCACGAACATAAACAAAGTATTGTTAAACCTGATTATTCAGTTTTATATAAGCAAGATAAATGGATTGTTTATCCTTGGGAAGCAGAAGAGTCAGAAGAAGTACAGGATTATTTAAGATGAGTAAGTTTATATATTTTCCATCATTTTCAGCTGGTGCAATGGGGAGTTCATTAGCTAAAAATGTTAAATTAAAAAATGGTCTATCTATTAGATTTTATAGTGAAGAATTTCCTGAGAAGTATAGACATACAGATATATTAATAACAGCGGGACATCATTTTAAAAAAGATGATTATAAAAACGATTTAGGATTAACAGATAAAAATCTTGTAATGGGAGATTCAGGTGGTTATCAGATTGCGTCAGGTGCTATCAAATGGGATATGTCTATTCGAGAAAGAATTTTTAAATGGTTAGAACATAATTCTGATATTGCTATGAATTTAGATATTCCACCTAAAATAAAATATGAAGGTATGTATGAAGAGTGTTTAAAAATTAGTAAAGATAACTTTAAATATTTTGCAGATAATCAATCAGGTAATACTGATTTCTTAAATGTTGTACAAGGTACAAATGACCTTGAATATATAAATTGGTATAATCAAATGAAAGAGTTTCCATTTCAAGGATGGGCTGTAGGTGGTGGAGGTAGAAGTGTATACGCGTTTATGTCAGGTGTAATGTCGTTATTAAATGGTAAAGAACATTTAAAAGATACAAATAAATATTTTCATATTTTAGGTATATCTAAGATTTCAGATTTCTTAATGTTAAATCAATTACAGAAATCTTTAAATGAAGTAGGTTCTAATATAGTTGTTACAACTGATAGTTCTTCACCTGATAGAGCAGTTGTATTTGGTTCATATTATTTGAATTATAATTTTAAGAAAGCAACTTTTCAATCAATTAATGTACCCAAGTATGATGACACTTTTAAGGATCAAATATTTAAATATTTACCCGTGTCTACTGAATTTGATAGAGAGTATTTAAGAGAAGCTTTAACTTGGGATGATACTGTAGAGTGGAAAGGTCAATGTACTATGGCTATAAGATTACATAATTTTATGCTTTTTAAAGAAGCTATTGAGAAAGCTGAATATTATGTTCATAGTCATGATTATATTTTAAAACAGATTTTATCTACTGATATGAGTGGACTTTTAATGTCTTTAGATAAAATGGTTAAAAGTGATGATCCAAGAAAAGTATTTGAAAAGTATACACCATTATATAAGAAGTTAAGTAATACTAAAATAGAACCTAGCATTAATAATAATCATAAGTTTTTTTAAGGAGATAAAATGAAACTTACAGCAGAACAATTACAAGAGAATTGGGATAAGTTAATTCAAATTGTAAAAGATACATTTGAAGAAGAAAGTGAACGAAGAGAAAATCTTCTTAGGATGTATCACCATTTTAAAGACAGAGCAATGTTTGCTCCCGCAAGTGGAGTTGTATATTATCACAACGCATTTCCTGGAGGTTATGTACTTCATGTTTTAAATATAACTAAATTTGCATTAAAGTTATATAAGTTATATAAAGAATTAGGATTATATACTGCAGAGTATAATGAAGAAAATATAACATTTTGTACATTACATCACGATTTAGGTAAACTTGGAAACTTAGAGTATGATTATTATATACCTAATGAATCAGAATGGCATAGAATAAATCAAGGTAAGATGTATGATTATGATAATAGATTACATTACATGACAGTAACAGATAGAGCAGTTTGGTTGTTAAATCAGTTTAATGTTAAAATGACTGAAGTAGAATATTTAGCTTTAAGGTTGGCTGACGGTATGTATGAGAAAGCGAATAAAGATTATTATATGGGTTATGGAGAATCAAAAAACTTGAAAACTAATTTACCTTATTTATTACACACAGCAGATATGTTAGCTACAAGATGGGAAAAAGAACAGTATATGTTTAGTAAAGATTCTGATATAAATTATTCAGAAGTCTTAAATCCTGAATTAAAAGAAGAACGAGAAAAACAAGAAGAAGAATCGGTGAGTAATATTAAAGAAGCAGTAATTAAAAATAAAACACCTGATATCTTATCAGATAAATCAAAAGATTTATTTGATGAACTATTTGGAGATAAATAATGATAATAGAAATAATATTAGGATTACTTATCCTTACAGAAGGATATGTAATTTGGAATTTAACAAAAAAAACAGAATTGTTAGAAACTTGGGTAGAAAATTTTACTCAAACAATAGAAACAGTTCAAGATGATTTAAAAGAAATAGATTCTACTGGTCATTTTGAATCCGATGATGAAGTTGGAGCAATTTTTAATCAAATAAAAGAAACAGTAAAACAGTTAGAAAGTTATAGAGGAGAAGAACAATAATGAGTACTAGTACAACATCAGGATCAGCTAAACCAAAACCAATGATGAAGAAAAAAAGAAAAAAGAAAAGTAAAATGTATTTTGGTACTCCTGTACAGGAAGCTATAATACGTTATAATAACTCACCTAACCCTGTAATAAAAAATAGAATTTATAGAGAACACATTGCAGCTGCATTTGATAAAATGGCTGAGAACTTAATTCATACTTTTAAGTTTTATTACTTTGATTATCCACTTGAAGAAGTGAAGCATGAAGTAGTTTCTTTTATGGTAATGCAAATGCCTAAATATCAGGCTGATAAAGGTAGAGCGTTTTCTTATTTTTCTGTAGTTGGAAAGAATTGGTTAATACTAAATAATAATAACAATTATAAGAAAATGAAAATACACGATAACTTAGATATATTAGATTGGAAAAGAAATTTAGTTTCTGAAAATACTATTAGTGAAGTTGATGAATTTAATGTAGAATTTGTAAATCAGATGTTAGATTATTGGGATAATAATATTACTAATATTTTTCGTAGACAAAAAGATATTTTAGTTGCAGATGCTGTGTTAGAATTATTTAGACGTAGAAAGAATATAGAGAATTTTAATAAGAAAGCTTTATATATTATGATTCGTGAAATGACAGGTTCTAATACTCAACATATTACAAGAGTAATAAATCAAATGAAAAATTATTATTATAGTATGATGAGTGAATTCTCAGTTACTGGAATAATAGATACTTCTAATACTGGTTCTATTTTCTAATGAAAAAATGGCCAGCGGAATTACCATATAGTGATTTTTACTTTCCAATAATAATGAATGATTGGATGGATTGGGAAGATTTAAATGATTTGATAAATGTGATTGATGATTGGATTATAAATGATAAACCAAATATAATACTTGATGATGTTATTCTTATACATGAAATGATTGGCGTCACTTAGTCTGAAGGTAATTTTTTAATTTGACCGGTTCGTCTAATGGTTAGGACTCCAGGTTTTCATCCTGGCAATAGGAGTTCGATCCTCCTACCGGTTACGGGGCTGTAGCTCAGTTGGGAGAGCGCCTCCCTTGCACGGAGGATGTCGCAGGTTCGAGTCCTGTCAGCTCCACAATAAAAAAGGGGAACTGAAAAGTTCCCCTTTTACGTGCTTAATAGTGTAGGACTATTAAACTATTTCGTACCTACTTACGAAATAAACCCACCAACACCAACAATGCGACGAGTCCAGCGAAACCAGATTCGCCGAAACTGTTTATGATGGATGTCAGGTTACCTATAACGTTGACACCAAAGATACCACTTCCAAAGATTACTTCAGAAACAGCACCTATAGCTACAAAAGACATCATTAGATGAGCTAAGTCATCAATGTATCCTTTGACCAGTGTTATGATTTCCTTCATGGTTATCTCCCGTTAGTTAGAAACAAAAGGGTAATTAGTAATAGCTAAAAACCCTCAATAATAACTATATGGTGAATAAATAATAAATTTTGATATATATTTATATATTAGAGTTTTTAGGTTATATAATATTTATATATGAAGAAATATATCAAGGTTAAAATATGAGTATAGATTACGAAATCTTTGAAGGTAAATCACTATCATCCCTTTTTAAAGATATTTATGATAACACAACATATAATAGAAAACAGCTTGATGTTTTAACAAGAGAACTTGTTAAATTCATTAAAGATGGTGATACTGCTGTTCAAATGGTTCCAATGATAAAAGAGTATTTGGAAATTAACGTTAAGAATGATGACCAACTTGTAAAGATGGCTGGTATCGTACAAAGACTTATTTCTGCTGAAGGTAAAGCTGGT
>Ga0209756_1001508_pt1 | contig 21342 bp, 25 predicted proteins | sample ETNvirenome_6_85_FD_184071 | JGI IMG/M metagenome (GOLD analysis project Ga0209756, IMG submission 184071) | Marine viral communities from the Pacific Ocean - ETNP_6_85 (SPAdes) (version 3) | ecosystem: Environmental > Aquatic > Marine > Oceanic | place: Pacific Ocean | collected 2013-06-19 | reverse complement strand
GGATTTTAAGTTTGGGATCAGTCCCGCTGCTGTTTCCGGCGTTTTTTATAACTGGTTTGGATCTGGGTGTGAGTTTATTGATAACATGGATCATTACACACCTCATCCGGAGACAACGGATCCCTGTTGGATTGCGACCCTCTGTTGCGTGTGCCCCACCACGACTACAGTTACGTCTACGTCTACGTCCACATCCACTACGTCTACGACTACATCCACCACGTATACGCTCACATCCACTACGACTTCGACCACTACGACTACAACCACTACTACAACCACTACTACAACCACTTACACCACTACTATAACCACCACTACTACCACTACAACCACCACTACCACTACAACCACTACGTCTACGACTACAACCACCACGTATACGACTACATCCACTACGTCTACGACTACATCCACCACGTATACGACTACCACGGATACGACTATTCCTACGACGACCATCATAACTACCGTCCCAACAATTGAAGAAGCCTTTGTCAATCTGTGTGATGACTCCTTCATGGTCCGTGACGGCGATGGACTGCTGTATGATGCTTCGAATATTAATTATGAGTGCTTTGGGACGAAAATTCATATTTGGAATGTTTGTGATTCATCTAGGCTGCGCGCTACAAATATTTTAATTAACGGGGGTGACCCCGAAACTGCTTGTGTTAATAGTAATTGGCACGGACCTACCGGAAGATGGTGGAACGGTGCAACCTGTGATTACTATGGAAAATATGGGCTGTATGCTATAAATCAGTATACTACCAATAATTTTTATAACTACGGAATTTATCGGTTGATGGTAGGGGGCCGTGGTATCCTTAAATCATTGTTTGAGCATGAGTATCGGGAAGATGGGGCTACTAGGGCTATCGCGCAACAGGAAACCGGGGGAGGTGCAGGCATAGACCAACTAAATGCTCAGGGATACCAAACTGTATTCGATATAACGGACTCTTTGGCGGGCACGGACATCACCAGTTCTGTTGTTGTTAAGGAAAATAGTTGTATAGGGAACAGAGGGTTAGAATTTGTGTTCGGGGGAGGTCATGCTGGGACGTTCCAAATGCCAGGAAAAATAAATCCCCTCTGGACTCACGCGGCTATGGTTGAAGGTGCTGGCATGCTTTGGGACCAAGGACAACTTCATCCGCAAATGCCAACACCTCCTCTTCATATGGCGTGGAATGGTTACCATAATAATTACTTGGATGAATCAGCAGCAAGTTTATTTGCAAATGCTAAACACGGCGCAAATAAAAAGGTTGGGTTATGTTCTATTTACAAGTCTCTAACTCCACCGACGAGTGGAGGAGAGGGAAGAGATGGGTTGTATAACTTGGGAGCGGTTCCTGCGTATACGTTTGGTTTGGGCGTGAGATCACTAAATATATTTGAACTTACTCATTTAGTATAATGGCTTCTATTAGAAAAAATATCCGTTTTTATCAGCCAAACGATCCTTATTATTGGGAAGTAGACAACTTGCCTATTACGGATCTTTTGTCTAATGATATAACACTGGAAAATCGTCTTATCCATCTGGAGAATAGTCTTTCGGGATTAGGGGAAGCCCCTCAAGGTACTTTTAGCACTGGGGCTATAACTGATTTAAAGGCATACGCGGAAGCTTTGTCAGGACTTGATTCTAACTTTGGGAAGATTCATGTCCGTCCAGGGAAGTTTGTGGCGCGAGTGCAGATGCCAGCAACCCGTGAAAGCGGTTGGCGAATGGCCCGAGACGGAGTTAATTATTTTAATAATGAAGACTTCAAGGGCAACGGAGGCTTAGGGTCTACAGTAACAGGTACTAATTTTGTTCGAGAAACTCAAGGAGTGGCCCGGACCGCAATTATTGAATTTTATAGTGAGCCGGGGGGAGCTGCTAAAACTATAGACATTCCCTCCTTTAACGATGCCGATTTTAATAGTGAAAGTCCTCCTGCTGAAAGATTGGATTTAATTTATATTAAGGGATCTAAGTCTTTGGATACAGACGGGGATTCACCAACTACGCCTGCGGGGTATAGTCAAGATTCAATTCCCGCTGCTTCCTTGGGTCTTATTAAGGGGGCATATTTTAGAACGGATTCTGCTGCGGGTAATCGGGGAAATGGTCCCCGTTTTGTAAATCCTCCTTCGTGGCGAGACGGAAGGACTACAGGTATGGCAACGGGAGAGATCCCCGCGAATACAACGTTGGCTGGTTTCGGAACCGTACCAATGCCAGAAGATTTGATTAATCTAGCGTGGCATAGAAACTATGATGATGCAACACAAGAAGCCTCTAACAAGACTCTTACTACTCAACAGGTAGAGAAGGAGGCGGCTTTCTCGGTCCCAGTGGCGTATGTTCGAGTACCTCGGGGGTTTATTATGGGAGATCCTATCCCCCAGGAGAACGTTATTGATATTCGCCCCTTTTTCAGAACCGCAGAGCTGACGTATTCGGAACGGGCATCAATAGCTGCTGCGGTGGACCCTCATGGGAATAATCCTATTATTACCCAAATTCATCTGGAGAGGAAATGGCTGAACCCACTAACGCAAAGCGTATCAACGCTCCAGGACCAGGTTAAGGCTCTTCAGGCGTGGCAAGAAGTTCAAGATGTACACCTTGCTAAGCACGATGATGAGATTTCACAATTACAATATGATGTTGACGGGCCACGTACTTCGGGAGAGGATTTAGCAGCCAGAGTGTTGGCTCTTGAGTTATCCGCTATTAAGGGGTCTGGAAAAGTTAAAGTAGGGGTGCCACAGCACGTATATTTTGGTACTCCTCAGAAGGTTTATGCTGGCGTAACTGGCCCTGGCATGCCTGGTGTGTTGGGGACGAAGGGCAAGAAGAAATCCTGGAATCTCGGACTTGTCCTAAACTACAAAATTATAGCGGTTATGTTCAGGGCAGCTGCATGGCATGCCGATGGAGGCAGAGACCTTCGGGCGGGATTCAATCCACCCACAATTTATATTGAAGCGCCCGGTGCTAAACCCGTAGGTCAAAGTCCTCGTGCTATGAGTACGTGGGGGGGCACGGTCACCAATGGCAATATGGATAAGAACGCCGGGTCGTATCATTCCTTTACGATGCCTGTTCAGCAAACTTTAAATGGGCAATGTAAAATTTCTACATGGTCCGATGTGAGTACTGTCCAGCCCGACTACGCTGGGGTTCACGAACTTTTCGTGGATGGGTACATATACGAGCGTGTATACAGTGTATAGCGCGGCTAAAATTTTTTTACTCTCGTTGTTGCTGGTTCTTTGCAGCTGTCAGCTTCTGGGTAACTTAGGCTTCGGTGCTTTAGGAGGCGCGACAGGAGCTGCTTTAGGAGGACCTCCAGGCGCAGCTGTGGGAGCTGGCGCGGGCGTTTTGTTGTCCCAAGCTATTATTCCTGAAGTAGGGGGCTCCGAGGGAGGGGGTAATCCACAAGGTCCTACAGCCTCTACCCTGCATGAAGCTCATGAGCTAGTTTCAGATATTGGTTGGTGGTATTTGTTAATTTTTGTTCTTGTGCCTTTGTTTACTAAGAGAGGTCGGGGCTGGGTAACAAAATTTGTAAATCTAAATGGCACGTCTTCGAAAAAAGACATCGATATACAGACCGCACGACTAAATAGTTTAGAGGAAGCGGTAACTTCCCTTAAATCACGGAAAAGAAAGAAATGAAATACTTAAATGAACAGACTCAGTTTCTTAGGGTCTCGGACGAAGAAGCACGCCATCTAATGGAAAGTTGTGGTTACGACACACCTGCGGAAGCCCCGAAAAGTGTTGCATCGCATGTTTACATGTGCGAAGGGGAACGTTTTATTCTTTCTCAAGAAGTTATTGAGGGAGAGGATGAGGAGCTTTATGTTCGTCTTGATCGCCTTGATGCTGATATGATGGTTGAAGTTGATGACAATGGTCGCGAGAATATTGTAGAGATGGTCAATTTTGATGGCCATGAATATATTCTTGAGGCTCTTTACTTCGATGACGACGAGATTCCTTACGCTCACTTAGTTTACGAAGGTGCGCAAGCCGGTGAAGGTGACGAGGAAGAGGCCGAAGCAACTGAGCCTGAGGAAACAGAGGACGACGAGCCTACCACTGAGGAATAATTGTAATGGCTGACAGTGTCATGAAAATGGCTGATGAGATCCTGGGTGGGATGCTCACGCAGAGTATATCTGACCCGGCTGTTTCTCCAACTATTAAGAAGGAGCAGGATCTACCTGACCTTAGTGACGAGCAGAGAAATTCCTTTATTAACGAGAGTGTGGTCGATGAGGGTTTAGGGAAAGAGCTAAAGCCGCATGCTAAGCACGGTGAGACTTCTCCTTATCCGGGAAGAACGCAAAAGCATACAAGCGTTAAACCTTCCCCCGAGGCTGAGAAAAATCTGTCTCAACAAGCCAAGCAAAAGTTGCAGAGGCATAGGAGTCGGTCGGCGTCTAGAAGTGACGCGAGCACAAGTTGGGCTGTGGATAGACCCACGGGTTCCCAGAAAAGTAAGTGGGGCGCTGAATCAGACCGCCAACAAACGCATAAAGCTGGTCGCGGACAATCACCTCGTGGGTCCGAGTCTAAGCCTGCAAAGAAAGGTCTTGATACAATGCAACGACGCAAGGCAAAACTTACCCCTGCTCACCAGACACAGATGGCGAAGAAGGCTCAAGGGTACGTTCAGGCGAGGCACGACCGGGCAAATAAAGAGCGCGAAGCAACGAGACAGCAAGGACTCACCCGGGCCCGGCAGACATACCAATCTTCTCAAGGCGAAAACGCAGGTACAATAAACATGGATAAAAAGAGAATTACCATCGTTGAAAAGAGTAAGAAAGACGATAAGTGGATTCAGGGAGCAGAGGCTGACATTAAGCGTAGAGGCACTGAAGGTAAGTGTACCCCCATCACGAAGCCTGGATGCACTGGAAAAGCTAAGGCTCTTGCCAAGACTTTTAAGAAGATGGCGAAGAAGAGTAAGGCTGAAAACGCTGGACTTACTCGCAAGCAGTATGATACACTGGTCGAAGCTCAGCAGATTCTCAAAGAGATGACTGCTGTTGGAAGTATTGGAACTACGCAGGGCGCAAATATGCACGGAAGCGCCAATAAAGCTTACGATGCGGACGCCAAGCCGATGGGTAAAGACACTCCTAAGATCGCTCCAGTAGACAAGTCCTTAAGGAAAGTTTCTAAAGCTGTGAAAGGTAAGCCAGCTGCTAAGAATAAGAAGGTTAAGAAGGAAGCGTTTGAGCGTCTTCTCGATGCTATTCTTTCAGATGCACAAATTGGAGAACAAGGATCACGTCCAGGGCACTCTACATCGGGTAAACCCTTTAATCCAGATGGACGAGGAGGCAGGCTTACAACGGGGGCAGGAGATAGGCGAAACAACCCAAAGAGCTTGCGAAAACTAAGGCAAGCGAGTTCGAACACCCTCGAAAAAAGTGATGCACCCCCAGCGGCTGTAAACAGGGCAAAAAAGAGAGAAGATACCGAAGCTGCCGAACCGGGAGGCAGTTCCTAATGTTAATCCGTGACGTTTTTTCCTTTGGTGCGATTTCACTTATCAGTGAGGGTAAGGGTTCTACCCCTACAAAGTTTAAGGGTATTTTCTCAGAAGCCGAACGTGCAAACGGAAACAACAGAATTTACGGTGAATCATTACTAAAACGTGAGGTCGCTAAACTCCAAGGACAAGTTTCTCAAAGACGATTGCTTGGTGAATTAGATCACCCTTCTGATGAGATTGTACACCTTGGAAATGTTTCTCATATAGTTACAAAATTATACATGCAAGGAAAGCATGTTATGGGCGAGGGGGAAGTTTTACACACTCCCGCTGGAAAAGTTTTAAATGAACTTTTGAGAGCAGGCGTTAAGTTGGGTATTTCCTCGCGTGGTACCGGCACTGTGGATTTAGATGAGACTGGATCAAAGTATGTTGTGGGAGAGAACTACAACATGATTACGTTTGATATGGTTTCTGATCCCTCGTGTCAAGACGCATTCCCGGCGATAGCCGAGAGCAGGCAACTTACTGAAGTAAGGAAACCCATTGTTGATGAGTTACAACATCTTCATGAGGAACGTCTTTACATTACTGCGCTTAAGCGAGGCCTAGGCAAGATTTAAAAATAAACTCCCTTTTGTGGGGGCAGACAGTAAATATACGTAGCGGCAAGATATTATGAGCGAACATATTAACAAGATTGTTGAGAAGCTTCCTAAAGGTCTAAGTGAGACTGGTATTAAGGAAGTTGCTTCTCTGTTAGACGAGGTGGTCGATGAACGCGTTGCTGAAGAGGTAAAACTACTTGAAACCAAGGTTAAAGCCTTTATCCGCGCTAAGATAACAGACCTCAAAGAGGCGGCTCTTCGTGAGCTTCAAGCCGATAACGATCTGGCACGGTCCTATAAAGTTTTTGAAACAATTAAAACTTTGGTAGCATCAGAGATTGAAAGCTCAGATGTTGATAGTGTCGTAAAAACTTATGAGGCGGATAACTCTAAGCTTCAGTCTGAGATTGAGGCTTTGACTGAACAACTAGACAACTCTGTTAATACAGTCACCATTCTGGAGTCCAAGATGGGTAACCAGAAAAGAAAACTTAGCAGGCTTACTGAAGCTCTTGAGGAACAAAAGGAGATGGTTGAAATCCCCTTCAAGTCTTCGGAGTCTGCTGTCATGATTACTAATGAGAGTCATGGCGACCTAGGTCTACCCGATTCAGCCCGGGAGAATTACTTCCTGAACGAGGACGTCATACGACTGTCCCAACTCCCTGAAAAGGAGAAAAATTATGTTAGATAAAGCATTTGCACAAACACTTTGTGATAAGTGGAGCCCGATTCTGGAGGGTGTAGAAGATCAGTATACTCGTGAGAGTACCGCTGTCCTCTTAGAAAACCAAGCGCGACATTGTATTCATGAGGCGCAAAAGGAAGGTATTCTTACTGAGGCTACTCCTGGCCAGGCTCCCACCACCGTTGGTACTATTGGCACTTTCCAGAAGTTCGCGTTCCCATTGGTTCGCCGGGTTTTCCCCGAATTGATCGCTAACAAGATTGTTGGTGTTCAGCCTATGCAGGGTCCTGTTTCTCAGATTTTCTATCTGGGTTACGACCGCGCCTCCGAAGCTCGTATGCAAACCATTTACAGTAAGTATAACCTTACGTATGCTCAGCAGGCTATCGGTGACGCAAAGACTCAATGGGGTTGGAGCAGCTATCCTTCGGGATCGCTCGATTCGACTTCTACGGCGTCATCCCTGTCAATGGCTAATATGGTTACTAGCGGCATCGAATCGCCTTCGTCAACCGTTGGTGGTCAGATTGCTTCGTTCCCGAATGCTTCTTCGACTGTCGGCTTTGACGTGTCGAGTGGTGAAGTTGTGGGTACTGTGGTGAGTCCTTCTTCGACTGACCTTAGCGCTGTTCAAAACTATGACTCAACGCCTTATGGCACGATTCCGGAAGTTAACTTCCATATTGAGCAACAGGCTGTTATTGCTCGTACTCGTAAGTTCCGGGCTCTTTGGACTCTGGAGGCTGCACAAGACCTTCGGGCGTACCACAACCTGGATCTGGAGCGTGAGCTGACTGACCTTCTTGGTAAGGAAGTGTCTCTGGAAATTGACCGTGAGTTGATTGAAGACCTTCGTATGATCGCGTATGATATCTCTAGTCAAAATGATTGGCAGCGTAATCTGCTCGACATGCCGAACTCGAATGTGATTACGGGTGCGGGCAGCAACCAGACGGCCTTCAACCCGAGTTCGTTCCTGTATGACTTTACGGGCGCGGTCCTCTCTGGTCAAGGTGGCGGCCTTTGGCAGTCTAGCGAGAACATCTTCTTTGTTGATTTCGCTTCTAGTACCCTTAACTTGTCCCCGCGTCATGTGGGCCAAGCATATGCCAACCTACTGGCGGCACTTAACTTTGCTGCTCAGGACATTTATAAGACCACTTATCGTGGTGCAGGTAACTGGATTGTTACTTCGCCGCAGGTTGCCGCAATTCTGAATTCGGCTTCCAAACTAGAGGGTGGTGTTAAGTCCGGTAACTGGGAAGGCCAACTCGGTGCGAACATCAACTACGCTGGCAAGCTCCAGGGTATGTTTGATGTATACATTGACCCACTCTACCCTGAGGACGAAATGCTGATGGGTTATAAGGGTTCATCTCCGATGGACAGTGGGTATGTTTACTCACCATACATCCCGCTCCAGATGCTCCCAACCATCACGGATCCTGAGACCTTCCAACCTCGGAAGGGATTGCTTACCCGTTACGGTAAGTCGGTCATATCCGTTGAGTCGCGTTTCTATTCGCGTTATTAGACTTGTTGGTGCTAGCACGAACTTCATGTTCAAGCCCTTCAAGCGCAATACTTAACAAATATCCTTAGGGATTAAATAAAAAGAGCCGTGTCTTTGATGCGGCTCTTTTTTTTTATGGCTATATAATGTGTAATGGAGATTTCTTATGGTAAAATATAAAAATGAATTAAAGCAACTTGTTAAGGTAGCTCGCGTGGGCCGATCTTGGAAGGTGAAACCCGGGGAGACAGTTGATCTTCCTGAGGGAGTGAAGCTTGATATCAGGACACGGAATGGGGTCAAATGTTCTTTGACCAAGGTGGTTGAGCCTACTACGCCAGCGGCATCGCCTAAGAAAGAGAAAAAGGCTGCCACTCCTCGGAAGAGGCGTAAGTGGGGTGGGGGTCCTTCTGATGAGTCTTCATAAGAATACTCTTCGCGATCCTGTTCGTGTTTATACGGCTAAGGGCGTAGTGATGTTTGCTCCGGGTGAGGTTAAAAATCTTGCTAAGAATATCAAAGGGCTGCCTGCTGGTGTTGTTGAGGTGAAGAAAACTAAGTCTCGTGCGAAGACAAAAGTAGTTTCAAAACGGGAGCCCCCCGCAGCACCAAAGCCAAAACGAACTAGGAGTACTCCGGAACAATCTGAAGTTTAAATTTAAGGTATAAATCAGTAATGAGTTTTCGAGCATATAAACCACAAACCCGTTATGGTAATACCTTTGGTACTGTAGGCGGGAGCTATGCGAAGTTAGATGAGTGGAAATATCCTGGGGATATTGACTACGCTAATTTAAATCGACGACGGTTTAAGAGTGAAGACTACCTTAATGAATTTTACAAAAGTATTCAGGATTTTGTTCTAGCGCGTCTTGGGTTCCCTGTGGTGAGGGTAGAGCTAACTACGTTTCAGATCCAGACCGCTATAGACGAAGCAATCTCCAAGCTAGACTACCATGCGCCAGATTGGTGTGCTCAGTTTGCCACGTTTGCCACGAGGCCGGGGGTTTCTCTGTATGAACTTCCACAAGTGGTAATGAATAATTTTAAGTATGCGACATACAAGAAAAATCTTCTTAGTATTGCGCGTGCAAATGGAACTCTAGAGTTTGACTTTTTCATTAAGTATTTCCAGGACAATTTCTTGTTTCAAGATTTTTCAGTTGGTGATTACTACATGGTAATGAATCATCTAGAAATGATGAGAAAGATTCTGGGCAGAGATGGGTCTTTTACTGTGGTCAATGGTAGGTATTTAAATATAGCCCCAACCCCCACTACAACGGACCCACAGGAAGTGGTAATAGAATTTAAAGCTTTGGATAGCACCACCCTGCATCCTTTCTTTGTAAATTGGATTCAAAAGTATGCCTGCGCGGTGTCTAAGGTAATTTTGGGTCAGATCCGGGGTAAATACGTAACTCTCCCGTCTCCCGCTGGTGGTGCGCAGCTTAATGGGCAGCAGTTGATTGAGCAAGGAACTGCTGAGCAAGAGCTACTCCAGCAATCCTTGTTACTGGAAATTGAGGAGCCTCCTGGGTTCAGTATGTTCTAATGGGTTACAAGAAACAATTCCGAACTTCTACTGAAATCGTGGGCGATACCGCCAGCGAGTATAGTGATCTGCTTAATCTTTACGATTTAGATAATCCTGATATTGAATTATTTAATCTCATTGATGATGAACTCATCCGTCTCGGTGGTTCTAAGATTCTCCTTTATAAGTACTTCAGGCGAGAAGGGGTAGTTGATGATGTATTCGGGGAAGCGACTCATAAGGTCATTTCGGATGATCCCATAGCTCTCCAAGGTCATTATGAACCCCAGGCCCTGGAAGAAAATCTTACTGAGTTCGGCATTCAGGTCGAAAATCACCAACTATTTACTTTTAATAAAAGCTATATAGAAAAAGTGGTAGATCGCCCGCTAATTCCGGGAGATATTTTGCAACCGAAGTTTCAAAATCTCAAGTTTGAAATATATGAAGTCCAAGAAGATAGCTTCGAGGTTTACGGCGTCTACCATTTAATTTGTTCCGCTAGGGTTCTCCGCGAAGATAGTACAATTGTGCGGAATGATGAATCCTTTGCCCAAGATGAGGTGTTCTAAGTTATGCCTGGGGCGTTGTGGACAATTGAGGAGATCCGAAGAGAGATTCTCGCTCTATCGGATAGTGCAGGATATCAGAAACCGGACTTCTATAGGTCTTTTACTCGGCGTCTAAAAGAACTGTTGGGGGACTTCCAGGTCCTGAAAGGTGACGATACTCTTCGCACTGTAGACATTATTTATGCTAACCCTGAGAGGGCGGTAGCCAAGATAACCGAACAAAAAACTACCATTCTCCCGCTCCTCTCCTTGCAGTTTGAGGGGGTTGCTGTAGATACAGCACGACAGCGTCCTCTGCCGGTTCTCGTGGAAAAGAGTTTTTGGGATGCTCAACGACAGAGAGCGGTACGGTATATGGCTTTAGCCCCGCTTGCTACCACTTTATCTTTTGGGATTAATATATGGGGGAAGTATGTGGAGGAAGTTAATCAACTTACTGAACAGGTCATGCTTAAGTTTCGTCCCAATATGCCCGTAGATGTTCGAGAAGATGAGATTTACCAAGCATTCATTCAAGATGTGTCGGAGGCATCTGATTTGGTGGTATCAGACCAGGAGGACAGGCTAGTAAAACGAACTGTGAGGTTTGAAGTTCAATCGTATATTCCTAGTCAAGTGTTCAGGTTTACGAATACATCAGAGATCAAGACAATGAATTACGAGCTGTACGTGAAAGAAATTAGTGAATTAGAGCCTCTGGAAAGTTTTTATGCAGGTGGTGGCGCTGAGTTTGCTCTCGACTCTGGGAGTAGCATGTTCGCTCTGGGAATAAACAGAGGCGCGGAAGTTGAGCGTATGATAAATGCTACCTCTACGACTACTACAACTTCCTAAAATATAAAAAATCTCTAGTGTTTAGGGATTAGGTCTTCTAAATACATTAGAGGAAAGAACATGGTTGCATATAAGCGCATAAAGAATACCACGATGCAAGGATTAGAGGTTATCGTAAAGAAAAAGAACGGTGGTTTTGACCATCTCTGGGTACCTTCTAAAAAGGCGGTTGTGGTGCCAGCAGAGTCGATTACCGATTTGGTGCTTGTGGCTGAAAAGCGACAAATGTTAAAAATCACAAACGCTTAGGAGAATATAAAAAATGCCCTCATACGTCAGCCCAGGTGTCTATGTCATCGAGAAAGATTGGTCAGATTACTCACCGTCTCTTAACTCCACTGCTGTTGGAGTTTTAGGTTTTGCTTCGACCGGTCCGGTGGGAACGGCTACGCTGGTAACCACTCAAGATCAACTTTTGGAAAAATTCGGTCAGCCACAAGATGCTGAAGGTGGGGCCGGTCTTATTGGTGCTTACCACATGTTGGAACGCACTAATTCACTGTATTTTACGAGAGTAGCTACTACTAGTGCTCTAGTAGCTGATGTTCCCACGAAGATTGGAACGTGTCCTTACGTAGAGACTAGTGGCATCGCTTCTGGTACTTACTATTTGTTTGTGACCACAGCTTCGGGCGGTGACAAGGTTAGCAAAACTACCGACCCGTTGATTTTTAATGTTGCATCCGCAACTTATGGAGCGGCTGCTGTGGAACAGGAAGTTAACCTGCGCACTACGCCTAGCTCCCCTATTCAGTTTATCCCGACGACTGCTACTGGCACAACCGGAGAATGGGTGGGCACGTTTGCAGGTTCCGGCGCTGCGGTTAAGGTTTGGGGATTTTCCTCGGCTTCAGCTTTCCCCACTATCCCAGCCGGTAGTACTATCCTTGACCTTTCAACTTTTAGCAGCTTGAATGCTGATCTGTCTTCCGCATCTGCGGGAGGGAACTTTAGTCATTCTGAGGCGAATAATGGGTATGGCACCTCACTTGCGGTGTCTGCCGTCGCGCAATCTTCCGGAATTGAACTACGAACGTCAGCGGTTAGTGGCGGCGGGTATGTTACGAGATCCCTATATCCGGGGGCCGGGTATAATTATAGTAGTACGGTAGAAACGTATGGCGTAAAGATTGTGGGGCTGCAAGATACTATAGGCTCTGTCCAGGGCTCGAATTGTAATTTTGGTATTCTAAAAGGCGGCGGTACTGAGGAATCACACGTTGTCAACTTGACGAAAAATACAAGCGGTACAGGTTTGAGTCCTGAGGACGTTATCAATAATACTACGGACGAGACAAATAAAACCTCTGATTACATTGTTGGCGAGTTTGCGGTAGATAATGATGATCGAGACGATGTCTTGTGGACTCTCCCCACTGTGTGGGGGGGCACTTTATTGGGTGTTGCTAATCTTGCTATCAGAAATCAAGCGGGAGCTGACGTCAACTCTGTGGCTGCGAGCAGCCAGTATTGGAAACTTGTTGATGGAACTTATAACTATACGGATGGCGTCAATGGAGATTTGGTTAGTTCCTTGTCTTTCACCGATGCTATAGTTAAAGCCGCTTACATTGGTAATGGGGCAGATGGAGATGGCATTTACTCTTTCTTGAAGGAGGATATTGATATCTCTTTGCTTGCGATGCCGGGTGTTACGGAACAGAACATTGTGAACAATGCAGTTTCAATTGCTGAAACTTCAAATGAGTTCTTGTTTGTTACTAACCCGCCACTAGGAATTACTTCACCACAGAATGCTATCGCATGGTCGAACGGCACTGCCGAAGGGCGCACAGCTGCCCTTAACAGTTCTTATGCATGTGTATACTGGCCATGGGTCAAGCTCTTTAATGTCTTCACCCAGGTTGATGAATACCTTTCCCCGGACATCTTTGCCGTCAGGCAAATGTCTTACACGGACGCTAACTTTGATGCCTGGATTGCACCTGCTGGATTGACTAGGGGTCGCCTAACCAAGCCTGTTGACGTTGAAGTCGTACTGACTCAGGGCGATAGGGATGCTCTTTACGGTCCTGGTAACGTGATTAACCCGATTCAGAAGTTCACGACTGATGGAATTGTAATTTGGGGTCAACGAACTACTCAGCGTATCGCCACAGCGTTGGATCGGGTTAATGTTCGTCGCTTGATGATCGTTATCCGTAAGATGCTGCTGGTGTCTACCAGACAGTTTGTGTTCGAGCCCAACGATGCGGCTACTTGGTCGCGTATCGTGAACGCTGTAGAGCCCATGCTTGCTGATATCAAGAGCAGGCGAGGCATTACAGAGTTTAGGGTAATTTGTGACGGAACTACTAACACCCCATTGCGTATTGATCGCAGTGAATTGTGGTGTAAGATTATCATTCAGCCTACGAAAGCGGCTGAAGTTATTGTGTTTGAACTTAATCTCACGAGTGCTACACTAGGAACCAACCTTCCTACAGCTTAAAACTATATAATTAGGAGATAACAAAAATTATGGTTGACGTTAGTTTAGCGGACTTTTTCGGGGATACAGGGCGCGTGGTCGATGTCCAGGGCGTTACTGCTGGTACCGAATTGTTCCATCGTTACGATTCATACCGGGCTTATAGCTGGCTTTTAAGAGTCGCTGGGCTAGGTGGTGTGGTTGGTAGCATTTTGTCGAATACAGGATTAGTTGATCCTGATAATGTTCTTACACTCGCAGCCAAACAGGTTGGTCAAATCGGTTATAATGTTGAAGACATTATGGTAGATCGTGTTAATGACAAGTTCTACTTCCCAGGTCGTCCTGCTACTGAGGAGACGGTTGTTACTTTTGATAATCTTCTTAGAGGCGATGCCGCTAAGGCTTTGTTCAACTGGATGCGTGTAACATATGACCCCATTACTGGCACGCACTCTAATGGCATTGTTAGTAACTTTGGTGGACAAATTGTACAAGGTGGCGGCGGTTTCAAGCGCCAAGTAGACATTGTTCTTCTTGACCACCAACGCAAGCCGCAGTGGGTTGCGCGTCTTTACGGATGTTGGCCTAAGAACTGGCGTCTTGCTGAGTTAAACTACTCTACTAATGAATTTCATTCTATTGAATTAACTCTGCGTTACGACATGGTTGGCTACTATCGTTACGGCGACACGGCCTTCGAGGATATCCTTAAGCCCCTCTAATTTCGTACATTTAAACTGGTAATCAGTTTGAGTAGCTCCTAACTATACTAGGAGCTATTTTTCTTTATGCCGGGTACAATTTTTGAGAAGTTGCTAGATTCCTATGACGGAATCCGCAGGCGTGCATGGGTGCCTACTCATGTGATACAAGAGGTGGAGCGTTCCCCCCAAGATATCACTGCTGCCTATACTGCTGCTACCCAAGCTCTTAATAATTTTGTAGCTGGAGGTATGGGGTCAGGTAATTTGATAGGGACTGACTTAACTGCGACGAAGCAGAAAGATGATAGTATATACGTAACAAACAACCGTGGTATTACCCTTAAGTTGATGGGAAAGGTAGGGGCAGATTACACGATTGCCGGGGGGAAGGAAAAGGGCAAACCTTTGTCAACGTTCGCGGCAGCCAACGTTCAGGGTCAGCCAATGGCAAGAAGATTCATTCTTGCTTTTGCTGAGGAAGGAGAGGGTGCTCCTGAGGATACGGAAAAGAAGAAGGGAAAGGGAAAGGAGCCGTCCAAAAAAGACCAGTTAGAAGGGGCAGAGCAACTTGCGTTCCTGCCTGAGCAGCGGGAGACAATACAGAATCATTTCATAGACGTAGAGGGTTTAAACGATGAAGCGGCTAAGAAGAGGGTGGATGAGATAGAGTATGCTGTTAACAACCCGTCTACCAGAACCCCTATAGGAAGGGCTCTTGCAGAACAATTGGGCGCTCGGCCAGATATGGCACACGGAGCCAAGCAGCAGATGATGAAGATTTACGCAAACGCCATTTCGGCAGCGGGAAAGATTCAAACTGTAAAGACTAAGGAAGGCCCTATTAGAGTTGTTAATGTAGAGGGAAAAGGAGCACTAACTGGCGAGGAATTAGAGGCCCTTTCTTTGATTACAATAAGAGGGCAAACAGATCCCGCCTTTTCAACAGCGAAGAAACCAAAACCCCGGGTGTTTATTGGGCGTGATGGTGTAGAAATTGAGGGGTATGAGGAATTACAAGAGTTTGTTGGGGATTACTCTGAAGATGGCTACGGTAACACATGGGGGAATTTGTTCGGGGATTCTCTAAACACCTTCTGGGATGTTCGGAGGATGACAGAGGCCGAAATTTCTCAGTCACTGACAGACCCGTTAGACAAGGACGGTATAAAGGCGTTAGACCCTGCTACGCGCCTCTCTAAGAACATGGAAGCAGGGCATGAGGGGATCGGGAATGATTACAAAGGAAAGCTCTTAGAGGACCTTGTGCAGTACCAGGCGGCCAAGATGGCATTCCAGGCGGCCAAACTCTCAGGGGATGATGCTGAAATAGAAGGAGCGCTAGCTTTACAAGAAGAAGCGGTAGAGCTGGTCGTAAATAGGCTTCAGCTTGGCGCGACCATGATGGCGCAGGATCTTAACAATTTACGAACGACTTTACTTGATAGTGAGTTTGAGGGGTTGCAGGATTTACAACGATTGAGGGAGCTTGGTCTTCCTCCTGAGAGTATGCTGCGCATTGCTATGTCGGAAGCAGCCGCACAAACAGAGATGGCATTTGAGTTGTTTGGTCTCAATAAGGACAATATTTTAAGAGTAGAGCGACCTTCTCTCACCTCAAGACAAGGCGTCAAGTCAGATGTAGACATTATTCTTAAGCCCGGAACTAAATTAAATCCTAAGGTAGTAACTAACGGGAAATTTAAAATCGAACTATCAGAGAGGGATGTTGTTGACCCTGAGACTGGAGAACCTACGGGGGAAAAGGAACAACTCTTACGGATAAATCCTAAAAATTATAGCAGTGGCACCTCAACCTGCGTGCTTGGATCTAATTCTCTCCAAAGTTCCTATGCCCCTGACCCTGTGGACCCAGGGCCGACCGCATCCGAACAAGACAAAAAATCGTATGAGGTGGCTAAAGCTGCGCAGGATAATGCTCGGGCTCTCCACAATACATTTTTAGAGAATGGCGGAATTCTCGATGGCGTAATAAGTGATGCAGATAGACAGCAATGCACAGACGCATTAGAGTTCGATAGGGACTTACGAGAAAGATTAGAGAATGGAGTTATTAACCCTAAGACGGGTGAGAGGGAGGGTGGTATTGGTAAATTATCCGATGCAAACAGGGGGGACATGCAATCTTGGGTCCAGACAATGCAGGACACCCCACCCTCATTCGGAACAGACGCAGGCCGAACCTTCTACCAAACTCAGTTGAAGAAGCTCCAGGGATCCCTGAAAAAGGAGGGAGGGTCTCTTCGCCAAGCCGCTTTGCATATTTGGCAACTTGAGCGCATCAGAAAAGCTCAGGATGATCCAACATATGCGGCTGGTATTGCAGTGAATGACATGGTGTTCTCTACGGGAACATTTGACCCGGAAACTCTTATGAGGGCATCTCCGGGTCAAACACCTGACCACCCCAGCAAGCTTGGGATAGGAACTATTCATGATACAGTTAAAAAGATGGCTCAGCAGGCATTTGATTTAAAGAATGGAGGCGCTAAAATAAACATGTCTTCGTGTAATATAGTAGGACCTCCCAAGATCGGGAAATCTGGCAAGCCGCTTAAGACGCGACCTAATTTGTTCTCAACTATGATCCGTGCTAAAACCACAAAGGGAAGACGCAAACAAATCGGGGAGGGGCGTCTCCATCATGCCGGGGCTGAGAAGTGTATGACTTTCCATGATGTTCCTGCTGTAGGAATGCCCGAAGTGGAAGAGGACGAAACTGCTGAGGGGGAAGCAGTAGCTAAGAAAAAGTCAAACAATACTGACAAGGAAGAAGCAGCTGTAGGCGAGGCTCTTATGGGTCTGATTCGGAAGGCTTTATTGACGGCTTAGGAGAACCAATGTGCTTCAGAGAGGGCGAGAACTTCTGTGAGGGGATAAACATAGTATGTGTTTCTGACACACATGTAGTTCTGTAAAGAGTCAAAGGGGGACCCCACTACCACTATCTCCTTGCGCCTGTTCTTTTTGTATATGACCATCCAATCCCTGCATGCTACCTCTGCGTCCTTCTGTGCTTGCTCAATGAACTTATAGAACTCGCTTCCGCCGTTGAAGAGGTCATCGAGTTCTACCGAGTAGCCATTCTTACACTCTATCACATATCGGAAATTTTGTGGTGTTATCAGGTCTCCTTGGACTATAAAATGTTGTGGCAGCGAGTGGGTTGACCCAAACGCTCCTGACCCTGGAGTTCTATTGAACTCAGTGGTTTTAAATCGTTCATTTAGTAACTTAGCAATTTTTCTTTCGAAAGTTGCACCCTTGCGCTTACTGTTAACGCGAGGCTTTTTTCCAAACTCACCATGACTCATTATGTTATTCACATCTTATGAAAGTCGAAACAAAACAATTCCGTTTAAAAACTTCCGATTGGGGGTTTAAAACTAGGGCGGGAGGTAGACGCATGAAAATTTATATTAAACTAAACAAAGAAGAAAGTGCCAAGTGGACTTCGATAAAATCAGCCGTTCTCGGTGTCAAGGAAAAGATGCCCAACGACCAGTTCGCCAAGATTATTCTCTTTAGGGGCTTGAATGCTTTTATGGAGGATATTCATACAGCGATTGATGAAATGGATGAAGCAGAAAAGAAAAAGATTCTAGAAGAAGCCGGGGTTGTTCCACCGGACGAGGAAGTTGATCTAGAAGTTCCCCTTATCCCTAAGCTTGAGGAAAAAAATGAGAACGCTGACGACGCTGACGCAGAAACAGGAGAAGGTTCTGAATCTTCTGTTGAAGAACAAGAGAAGTGAGTCTTTTATTCTTCTTTATCACTCTGAGTGGTGTAGGTTTTCTACTCGCATTGTAGAGCTGGCTAAAGAATGGGCTCTAAAAGACGGGAACGAAACTCTCTACCTAATTTCAAGTTGGGAGTTACCACATGCTTTCGCGGCGTTTGCGGTAACTGGAGCCCCGACTGTTATTGAAGTTAAGAACGGAAAAGTTATAGTGCATGTGGAATACCCTAAGGTGTATGAGTATTTTAATCCGTCCCCGAAGAAGAGGAAGAAGTATCGTCAGACGGCGGCTTCTTAGGAATTTCTTGTGGCGTATACTCTCCGGTTAGAAGGTCCCGGTAATTTTTAAGTTTTTGTTGGTATTTTTTATTTTTTGTGTATAATAGTTTTAAGTTGTTAACGATGACGGTAGTGAAATAATTGAAAGCCGAGCCACTCTTAGGCTTAAAATTCTTTAACGTCCTAAAGGAAAGCATGAAACACTCTTGCTTGGCATCGTCGAAGTCTATTTTAAACTTGAATGACATGAGTATGTTCGTTATTAGTATGTCTAGTAACTCTACAAGCTCCTCTTCGTATTGAGAGGGGTCTGTCATGTATCCTTCAATTACTTTTTCGAAGCGTTTGTTGTTTATATAGTGATTTTTTTTTGTAGCCACAATGCATTATAGAATATGAATATAGATGCTATCATAGAAAGTTTTGAAAAAGCAGAAGATACTCACCACGAAAGCGTGGGAACAGAACCTGTGGTGTTCGTTCATGATTCATGTGTAAGGCAACGAGGAGAAATTTTCTCTTTCTTCGATGATGAATATGATGCTCTTACGGCTCTCTTAAAGAAGAGCAGTCTTCCTCTTGAGGACTGCCAATTTATTGCAGCCATAAAACAATTGGGTGTTTCTGAGAAGGATGTTACGACTGAAATTATTCATGCCAATCGCCCTCTTTTAGAGCAAGATTTAAAGAAAGCTAAGCCTAAGCTTGTTTTTGTGTTAGGTAATCTTGCTATGAAGACTCTGTTGCGAAAATCTGGGATCACTAATAAGAGGGGGAAGGAATTTTGGATCGAAATAGATGACCAGGAGATTCCTGTAGTCCCTCTTTTTCATCCTTTTTCTGTATACACGGAGCCGAAACTTCGAGGACTGTTCGTCCAGGACCTAGACAATTCGTATGATAAGTTTATCCTGGGGAAAAATAAATTAGCGAATTCTTCTTATAATCTTCATAACGACTTGCCATCAGCCCTCAGGGCTATCAAAGAAGCGACTCAGAAAGAAGTTGTTTCCATAGACATAGAAACTACTGGACTGGATTACAAGAAGGACAAGATAACGACTTTTGGTCTTTCACTTGGTGAGCACGAAGCTTTTGTTATTCCTATTAATCATAGAGAATCGGAGTTAACTGAGAGTGATTTAAATACTATTAGGGATTCATTAGCTGATATGTTTGCTAATCAATCCGTAGCTAAGGTATTTCATAACTGTAAATTTGATTTGAAGTTTTTGCAAAATTGGGGTATAGATAAATTTTCTAATATTCATGACACACAAATTATGCATGCACTTGTAGATGAAAATTTACCGCACGGTTTAATGGACCTCGTCAAAGAATATTTTCCGCATGAATTGGAGAAGTTCTAATGCTAACAGTAACGAATCCCACTAAGCAGGATTGGGCAAATATGCCTCTTGATGAGTTGGCATATGGAAATGCTATGGATTGTGATTTCACATTGAGGGCTTTCCATGTGCTTCGTGAGGAGATGGAAGAGAAGAAGGTTAACTTTATTTACGATAATCTTCTTAAGGAGATCCTGGTCATCCTGGGGATGGTAGAAAACTTTGGCATCAGGGTGGATACGGAATACTTGAAAGAGTTGGATGTCGCGCTGCGCCAAGAATTAGAGGACTTGAAGAAGCAGCTGCTGGAGCTGTCCCCCGTGCCCGATATTAATCCGAATTCTACTTTGGACATGGCGGGAGTTTTGTTTACATCGGATGGGTATGATTTAACTCCTACCGAATTTTCAGAGAAAACTAAAACACCTCAAATTAGTGAATCCCATCTTACGTCAGTGGTAAAGGATACTGATAACAAAGAAGCTATTGAATTTATAGAGACTTTGTTGCAATATAAATATCGGACGAAGCAACACAAGACTTATGTGAAGGGGGTTCAACTGGCTATTAAGTATAACGAAGATGGTCGGATCTATTCAAATTATAATTTTGCAACAGTTGTTACAGGACGCTTGTCGTGTTCTACTTATACTGTCGGGAAGAACAAGAAGGGCGTTTCTTTTCACACACTTCCTCGTTCTTCCAATTCAGATAAGGTTAACATCCGAAAGCTAATGTGTCCTGATGAGGGAAAAGCTTTTCTTGCTGCTGATTTTTCGCAGGCTGAGCTTCGCGTTTTGGCTCAGTGTTGTAAAGATGAAAGTTTGATTGAGGCGTTTAATTCTGGAAAAGACCTTCATAAGTTTACGGCATCTTTAGTTTTTGGAAAGCCTATCGAAGAGATTACCAAAGACGAGCGCCAGATTGCTAAGTCCGTTAGCTTTCTTATTGTATATGGAGGCGGTCCCGGCAAGCTGGCATGGCAAATCGGTCGCAGTGTGGGGTATTGCAAAGGAATTTTCGCGGCATATCAGAATGCATTCCCGAAGGTATTTAAATGGATCTCCAGCGTCCACAAGTTCATTCGTGAAAATGGGTATGCTGTTAGTTTATTTGGCCGAAGACGAAATCTGCCTAACGTTAAAAGTCCTTCCCGAAAGTATCAATATCGCGCACTTCGACAAGGTATGAATTTCGTTATCCAAAGTTCTGCCTCAGATTTGATGTTGCATTCTATTTATAGGTTAGCTAAATATAGACGAGTGGCTGGTGTTAATTTTGATATTTTAGCCACCGTACATGATTCAGTAGAAGTGCAGTGTGATCTTGGGGACATTCCAAAGGTAGCTGAGATACTGAAGTATGTTTTGCCGCTTACGGATGATCTAGATAAATTGTATGGTGTGGACTTTGAGGTACCCTTTGAAGTTGACGTGGAGGTGGGAACATCTTTTGGATATCTCATGGATGCCGAATATGATAATTCCGGACATCTTGTAAATGTTAAAGAAATTCAATCATTCATCCAAGATGCATAGGGTCGTTATTCTT
>Ga0209756_1001507_pt1 | contig 21348 bp, 3 predicted proteins | sample ETNvirenome_6_85_FD_184071 | JGI IMG/M metagenome (GOLD analysis project Ga0209756, IMG submission 184071) | Marine viral communities from the Pacific Ocean - ETNP_6_85 (SPAdes) (version 3) | ecosystem: Environmental > Aquatic > Marine > Oceanic | place: Pacific Ocean | collected 2013-06-19 | reverse complement strand
AATCATCATAAGGCTTTTTGAACAACTCTGCAGTTTGCCAATCATATGTTCTTATCTTTTCTCTCCACTTAGAAAGCTCTATTGTATCAGAATTTCCTGTATGGTTGTGGGTAATATGTTCTAAGGCTTCATCCGTACTTCCAAATACAAGCTTCTCCAGCCTACCCTGATCTATACCAAAGTGTTCAGCATACTTTCCTACATTCTCCTTCGCTGAACTTTCCTTGAAATGTCCAATAGAGGTGAGGTAATATCCTATGCTTGCTCGTAGTTCTCTTGTGGTCATTGTCTTAGGATCAATCTCTATTATATCTCCCCATTTTCCATTGATCTTTGAATGTCTGAATAGTTTTTCAAGATACCCACTGCGGTCTCTGTTTTTGAATCTAACTCCAATAAGCTTCTTACCTATAATCTTTTCTACAGCAGTAACTAATCCCCGCTTTGGTAGGTTAAACTTTATTTGGTTTGCTACAGATATTCTTGCCTGTACAGTAGTCCGGTCTTCTGGTTCTAAGGTAGTATTGATATACTCCCATATTTCTTCAGGAAAAGCATCAAGGAGACCCTCTATCTTATCCAGATTGATATGCAGTTTAGAGTGCTCAGGATTTAACATCTTTAAGGCACTGTACAGGTATTGCTTTGCTTGTGCTACATACTTCGCCTTAGATGGTTTCAGCCTATATAGTGTGAATCCAATACTTCTGTTAGCACTGAATACTTCCGTTGGCTTAAACTCCATACCATAACTGTCAGCAATACTTTCCTTGACATCTTTCTGTATATGAATCAGTCTTACATTTTCTGCAATAACTTCTCCTTCCATATTATTTCCCTTCTCTTCTCTGTTTAACACATGGTATAGATTGGATTTTGGATGATTGTTAGCCTTGACATACACAAAATCAATATACTCATTATGGCTGTCATATTCATTACTGCCTTTTCTCTTCTTATATTTCGTAACTCTCTTTGTAACATAGAACTCTTTTGGCAACCTTCCCTTCTTGTCTATCAGTTTGTCAAACCTGTCTAATTCTCTACCACTCAGGAAGATGTATGGTTGTCCTGCCTTCACTTCAAGTTCTCTGTCACCCTCATTCATAAGCTCATACTCAACAGTCCTTTGTAATTCCTGCTTATTATGACTATTAAGTTTTTCAGGATGCAGTGGTGCAACGTCTGTTGTGGTTGCTTCCTGTGCAAAGCTTGTTTCCCTTTGACTTTCTGTGTATACATATGAAGGAACGGAAAAGAAATCATTGTGTTCTGTCTTAAAATCAATGAGATCACGAATATCCTTATGTCTACCCATCTCCATTTTCTTTTCAAAAGTATCCTGCCACCGCATATCTCCAAACTTGTTTGTTCTTGTTGGAGGGTTTATACTTATAAAGAAGTCTACAGGCATACCATCTATCATAAGGGTATGTGTAATCTTGTCACCCTTCTTGAAGACCTGTGCCTTATTGGTTCTTTCATTGATCTTATAGGAGATATCCGGAAATGTCGTCTTAACAAGTTCTAACCAGTTCTTCTCCAAATGTGGAGGAACCTGCCAGTCTAAATCATGTATACCTTCATTGCTCTCCCTATAAACAGTCCCCTCATTAGATAATGCGGGTGAACCTGTAAACATGAAACCCATTGAATTGAGTTTGTGATATATGTTGCTTACACTTGGATTATTCTCAAGTAACTTTTTTAAGGATATCTTAGTGTCTCCTTTTCGTTTTCTATCTCCATCATTGATGATTTTACTGACATCATTAAACAGGATATCATCCACAATTTCGTTAATGATTCCATCAATAGGACGTAGGTTTACCTTCTTAACACCTTGTGTTTGTACACCACGGTGCTTTAGATAGTTGTCAACCATCTTATAGTACTTGGATTTCCAAAGACTATCAAACATTTTGATGACCCTATTTATAATGTCTTCTATAAGGGTGAGCTTTTTAGATTGATTTATACGTCTCCGTCTATCCTTATTCTTTATGATAGTTTCTGCAATAAGACTACTTAGAATTTCCTTCTTAATCTTACGTTCATTGCCCTTATAAAGAGGGTGATCACTGTAGTAATCATACAGGGCATCATATTTTTCCCATGTATGTATCTTGTCTATAGCCTTTGTAATTAGTGGAGATGCCTCTGCATGGGCAGTAGAGCCCATAAATTCAATAGCAAAGATTGCAACTTTCTTAGCAAGCTGCTCAGTGTTATACTTTTTGTCTTCAAGGAAAACAGCTTTATGAAGGATATCTGCAACGGCTACTATATTTGAAGGAAGATTTCTGTCTGCCAGTTCCTTCTGTAAATTCTTTACTATCTTGGTTTCTACATTGATAGAGTCCAAATAGTTGAATAGTGTTCTTTCTATCTTGGACATTCTTTTGTCCTTGATTTTAGGAATTGCTTCTTGTGCAAAGCCTTCTCCCTTTGGTGGTATCCTCTTCTTTGGTATAACACCATTAATGTCATCCACTTCACTGAAGGCTTGCTTATTGGGTACCGCTTTAGTACCGTATTGTTCATCATAAAACCATGTTCTATCTAAACCATAAGCACGCTTACCATACTCAGTAAGTGATTTATTCTCCTTCTGGAAGGTAGCAAGATCAGTAATGTTCAGGAACTTGTCTATTGCTCCTCTCGTTCTTAATGCAGCTTTAGCATTAGCCTCTGCTGTCTTATAAGGTAGTTTACATTTTTTCATTAGAATGGGCACTCTGTTTTGTTTTCTTTTGTGTTATCTTTGTTCCTAATAGATTGATATGCATCAGCTAAAGCTTCAATAAATTTATTTTGACCTTTAGATTCCCAAAACTTATCTCCTGTTACATTATGAGTAGATTCTTTTATATAAGCTAATCCACCCCTTTTATTAATACCTTCTATCAACTCAGGATGCTGTTCTAATTTAGCTTTTAGAATGTCAACCATTGTTTGATAGTTTGTATTTCTATTAGCAGGCTTAGAACCTACTGGTTTAAATGCATTACTGTTGTAAGCTTTTTGATCAAACTCACCTGATTTATACGTTTGATAAGCATGTTCTGCATTTCTAAACTCTCTTCCTTTATATGTAACTTTTAAGTTATTTCCAGGATTAGTTAAATCCTGCGCAAACTCAGAACCTTTACTTGAGATATTTTCAGATTTAGCCTCACTAATTTGTTGTGTTGGTTGAATATTTAATTTACCAGTATCAAACCATTCTTTACTAAATATAACATTAGAAGGAATGCCAGGAGTTGTATTAAGTATTAAATCATACTCAGCTGCTACATTAAACATATCAATCATTTCTAGTCCAGTATATCCATTTAAAGAAACTTCAGTGGTATTTCTGTAAGCTACTTTAAATTGTTTATCAGGATTAGCCCTTGCTGTATCATACATTTTTTGGATACTTCCTTGAATTTCATACCTACTAATAGATTTTAAACCTTTATTTTCTTTTACTCTTAAATCCTTGGTAGGTATAGCATATGCATTTCCTTGTAATCCTTTACCTTGACCATACTTAGCTCCAAACTTATCTTTAGCTATTTTAGCAGCTCCTGCACCATGCCTACCTTCTGGGTTACTTCCAAAAACAAATATAGTATTAGGTGATGGAGTTATGTTACCTTCATAATAATTAACCTTACTACTTTGTTGTACTGATTGACTATAATCTTCAAACATTTCAGCAGTAAGTTCATCAGACATTTCTGCAAAGGCTTCACCTCTGAGTTGGTCTAAAGTTTTTGGTGGAATAGGTTCTTGTCCTTCAGGATAGTATACTTTCCTGTCTTTAGACCCTAATACAGAAACTTCAGCAGGTTCATATTTTAATTTGTTCACTCCTTTATAGGTGTCTTGTTCACCTTGTACAAGAAGATTAGGAACTGATTCATCATTCTTATCTCTTGTCCAGAATACTGCAAAATCTAATTTAGCTTCCGGTGATCCTACAATGACAGAGCCATAGAAAGTTTTAGTAGTGAATTCATCAAAACTTTTTTGTTGAGTCTTCAAGTACTTAAGATTGGTCTTATTTCTTTGAAATTGTTTTTCAAAGTTTGTGAACCACTTATTAAGTAATGCAGTATCCTGTGGTATTTGTTTCTTACCCTTGGAGAGGAGTCTGAATATTTCCTCAACAGGAACAATTTGTTGGAAAGCATTAGGTGCTGTAGTAAGTCCGTGTTGTAATAGACTTATTTTAACAATCTGCTCTGCAAGAACTGTATCTACCATCTTAATCTTGTGAAAGTCTTCAAGAATAGCATTAATTTCTGCAGGTTTCTTCCGCTTGTTAAACATCTTTAAGACATTCTCTTTCTCATTGATATCAGGAATAACTTCTTGGATAAATCTATTGTAGTGAAGAGGGTGTTTATTATCCTTCTTAATATCTCTTAGAGCTTTAAATACAGGAGAATCATTTCCAATTAATCTATGACGATCATTAACATCAAGGATCAAGTTACCTGATTCATCTTTAAGTGTCATGATCATATACAAGAGAAAATCATCCTGTACTGCTTGATATGCATTATTCTTCTTATCTCCGTATTTATGAGTTGCAGCAACTTCCTTGAATTCCATCATACGATGGCCAAGTTGTTTTTGCATACTAAAGTATTGTGGAGAAAACATTGCATCAGTTTCTTTGACAATCTCTTCAAAACCACCAAGGAAGGTATGTGTGAACATTTTTTCTACAGATTCTGGATTAAAGAATCCATCATCAAGGATTTCTTGTTTCTGCTTTTGCTTCAATCTTGCATCCTCAATAGATTGTCCTACACCTTTGGTATTCAAGTTAGTTGCCTTAATAAGTTTGGAAAGATTCCTAGATTGTCTTGTATATTCAAGGAAGCTATCTAACATACGTATTTGTTGCACTGGTTTATCAGTTGCATTTTGAAGATCTTCAATAGACATGTTGCCTATTTTTTGACTATACTCCATAATCTTTTCCTCTATTGCAGAATTAAGTTTAGCAGACACACCACCTTGAGTTTTTTGTGTGGCTTTGGTATCTTGCATGGTGGAGAGCAGACTATCATAATCTATATCAAAGTCATTGACAATCAGACTACTAATGAGGTCCTTCTTGGTAGTAAGTAGTTTATCATCCTTTAATCCACGCCCTTTAAATATTTCAGCAGTTCTCTTACCCTCTTCTTTGATATATTTAGTAATCACAGGTTGAGCAGCAAAGTGTGCTAACCATACAGGATCCACTCCTAATCTAATCATATAGAAGATAGTATCTGCTACCTTATTGGTGAAATTCAGGTGGAAGATATAAGGCTCTTTGGCAATATCCACATAAGCAGTAAGAAATGCTGCCAGAGTTTCAGTAATCCTATTTTGATTTTGATCATGTATATGAGCCAAGGATGGTTTACCAGTTTCTGTAACATTATGCTTGAAGAAGAGTGGTATGTCTTCTTCTATATGTAGACCAGCAATCTGAGCAAGGACATTATTAGTACTTTGAAGGGCTGTTTGTGCAACACCCATCTTACCTGCTAAGAACTCATAGAACTTATCCATGTTCTTAGATGGTCTAATAAGGTCTGTAAATGAAGCATCTGGTTGTGGATGTAATTCTCCTGCAGTCTTTTTAAGAATTTGATCATCAATAGGAGCTGTCAATGCTCTAAAGTCTGCTTGTCTAATTAATTCTATCTGAGTTTGCAGCAGTTGGTTTTCAAGAGTTCTTACACCATCTCCATCATTTACATATGTTGGTATACCATTTTCGTCTATAGTAAAGTTTGCAAAATACATTGTGAGCTTATCCACATCAAAGTCACCACCTGTTTTAGCAACAATGTTTGAAGGTACTCTAATTACTTCTGCGCTTTGTGGTGGCAAAAATCCTGCAATTTCCATATACTCAATAGAGTTCATACCTTGTGTTGGAATACGGAAACCTACAAACTGCAATAATTCTTTTGGAAGCTTACTATTCCCAGCTTTAATAGCCTCATTAAGTTTTTCAAGGGTTCCATAATGTCTTTCCATGAAATCTATCCATTGAGTAGGAAGTGGTATTTCTACCTCCATTGGTAGAATTTTACCATTCTTTCGTCTATAGAACTTAAGATGATTGTCGCCAGCAATATTACCTTTACCCCGTTTTTCAGAACCAGTGGTTGGTATTTGTACTAACATTCTTCCCGGCCTCTTCGCTCTTACAGCTCTTGCTTGCACAAGGGCAAAGATCAAGTTCTGAATCTTCCTGTGATTAGGAAGTTCATCAATCTTAGTATCATGACGCATTAGTGAGTTCAGAGCAGCGAGTACATTATCATCAGGATTTCTCTTTGTGAGTTCCTTTTTAATAAATTGTACAAACTTCTGCCTGTTACCTATTACATATTCAAATTGATCAGCTATAGGTGTAGACATTAGTTGTATATCAAAGTCTTCTTTGAGTTTATTAAAGTGATGTGCAAGTAGTTGCTTAGTTTGATCATGATAGCGTGTAAGGAGGTCCTCATTTTTAAGTGCACTGCCATTATTGTACATGTCTGCAATAACATGCATCATCGCTTGACTGCCGGGAGTAACTTCAGTTTTAACCTTGGGCGCCATTTTCTGTTGGATACCAAAGTATTTGTAATCAATCTTCTGGGTAATAACATCAAGATTGACAATAGTTTCCTTAATAGCATTACCATCACCATCTACAGTATCATGCTCTTTGTAGAATGATTGAAGTTCTCCATCATTTAAAATGGTTCCAAACTTGTTACCACTGATGAACTGTGCAATGCCAATTCCATTCTTTTGCATATGTTTGTAAAGAGGTTCAAGATTACTCCCTTTCACAAGTTGTGGATATATAGGCATGAGCACATGCTTATATCCAGCAGGTACATAGAGCTTATCTCGTTTATCATGAAGTGGCCCCGTGTATTGTGTTTTCTGTGGTTGAAAGTAATACATTTCACTTGGACGTAGAGGTTTACCCTCCATTATTTTTTGGTAAGCAGCTTCATGGTCATCTGTCCATTGTGCCCCTCTTTCAAGCAAGTGTCTGTATGCCTCAATACTAATTATTCCAAATGCATCTGCCTCATTAACACCTTCATATGCTTTCTCAAAATACTTTACTTTCGTCTTTCTATCAACTACTCTTCCTGTTATTTCTTCATCTTTGTCAAAGGAGTCATTGAAGCCTTTTACAAGTTCATCCATATATTCAGTAGGGAATTCATGGTCTGCATAAATGATAGTCTCAATAACACCATCAAGTACATTCTGTTCTACAGCTGCTTGTTGTTCTGCTGTATGGTATGGACGCCTGTTCACTAACCACTGATTGAAGGTTGCATCTGTTCTGGATACTTCTTTAGTACTGTTGAACATTGCATAACGTTTAAAGTTGTCACCAATGTTCTTGAAGTATGCAGGATCACCTACAAACAGTTTCATTTGCTCTATATAATGTGACATAGCATTCATAGTATAGAGTTCTACAATCCTCTCCTTACTACCAAACTTCTTCATATGTTCATCACTAATTCCTGCAAGGTGTGGGGTATTCTTACTATCCTTGTTGAAAGTATGAAAAACACGGAATATACCATGATCTTCTAAGTAGTCTGATTCTTCCTTGATAACCTTGTTCAACCAGTCTTCAATACCTTTCTGTACTACTCTTGATTTTGCAAAGTTATCTATACTTAGTGTTTCATTTTCAATAGTTGTTTGTGCAACTTCTATTAATTCAGCAGGTAGGATATCTTTGAATATTCTTAATGTTTTACCAAACTCATTATAGTATCTTATGTCAGAGCCATTGTTATTAAGGATGAGATCTCTTGCTGTTGCCATTTCATCAATAAGATAACCAATCATTGTAATAATCATATCTCCTTTGGTAGTTACAAGGAAGCTGTCTCCTATTTTGAAGGCATCTTCTACACCTCTATCAGCTGCTCTTAAGAATGGAAAGGTATTTTCCATAGCACCATTGATAAACATTGTAAGCCTGTCAGGCATACTAAGCCCTTTTAGAGTTTCGCCTTCAGCTCCGGGAGTAACTAAGCGTATACCTTCTTGCTTGTTATGTTCAATCTTGATTCCTTCATTAACTATCCTGTCCCAAATTATACTGTGTACTTGATACTTGGTAAATAAGTATGGGAACTCAGTACGAAGAGCTTTCTCTCTAGCCTCTGCAGTAGGACTATTGTCAACGATTTCATTTATTCTTGATATAGTAGTGGTAATATTGGTATGTAATCCAAGGTTGTAAATAGTCTTTCCATCAGAAGATTGTGATTGAAGATCAATATGATTCTTATTATGGACTGCTTCTATTTGTGCAAGTTGTTTTAAACGTCCAGAAACACCGCCTTCTTCAAGTCTTTCATACAATTGATCAGCAGACATAGGCTTTCCAGCATCTAACATCTCTTGTATGGTAGTTGCAATATACTTGGTAAGTTCTAAAAGACTTAGATCATCAATACTTGTTTTGAACGCAAGATCAAAATTTGAAAACTCAATACCAAGAATGCTTAAACCATTTTTAATACTATTCTTTCTACCCTCAACATTCTCTTTAGCCTTAAGATCATGTTCTGCAATCATATCTACAAACTCTTGTTGAAGATCTGTTGAAAATTCAAGAGTACCTGTATCTGCTATAAGGTTTTGTTTAAAGTCTGCTTCCCAATTTGCAAGTATTAGTTTTTCTGTTCTTGCATTGTTAGTGTCAGCCGTGTATATCTTACCCTTATCAATAAGTGTGGTCAGGAAAGTATTAAGGGCATTAGAGAACTCTACTGCAAATTGTGTGCGCAAACGTTCACCGTGATCATCATCATACTTTTTAAGTTTGGCAACAAACTCTCTGATAATAGGTTCATTCTGGAAGGTAGCTTCATTATCTATCCTTCTAAGCATGTCATCAAAATTACCAGTACTACCAGCGAGAATCTTTGCAAGCTTAATATACGTCTTTGCAAAGTCATTCATGATAGGTAATCCAAGATTATTCTTCTTATCTGTCTGAATACTAGCAATAAGCATTCTTATTGGCTTAGGTGTGTGGTCTTTGGTATCATACTGTGCGGCAATATCATTGAATTGCGTAGCGCTATCATTGGTATTCAATTCTCCTGTTTCTTCATCAACCATCATTTCTGTTACCTTGTCCCAATCCTTAATCTTATTAACAGCTTCTCCTACATCTATTCCAAATTGTGAAAGAAATTCATTGAACTCTGCTACAACATGTGTATAATGTTTTCTACTCTCTTTGGGGTCTGTTGTTTTTCTTAGGAGTGAGGTCTTGTTAAAAAGTATACGTTCAAGATTAGCATGTCCGGGAGGTACTTCAAGTCCTTTTTGTTTAAGACTCTTATTCTTTAATGCAAGAATATCTCTAAAGGCATCAAGGTTCCTATGTAATGTTTCTGTAAGCTTAGTACCACCTAAGAATAATGGTTTTGCAGTTTCCTGATCAAAGAGATTACTGAAAAGTTGTGCAGCCATCCCTTCAAAGAACTCATAAGTTGTTACATTATCTACAACAAGTGTCCCCTGTAAAGACAATACACGTCTATTTCTTACGGCATTAGGACTGGTTTCACGAGCATATACAGAAGAATTGATGTTACTGTATAGGTCTTCAATTGTCAGACGATTATCTTGCATGATTTTGAGAAAAGTTTTAACCTTATTCCATAACCATTGGTACCAAGTCTCATTCTTAGGAAACTTTGTTATACCTTCCAACATGAATGTTCTAAAATCCTCAGCAATTATTTCTTCAAGAGCATACTTATCAGCTTCCTCCTTGTTGAGTAACTTACCATCTGGATTTAACCAACCATCTGCTGTCTTGTCTAAGGTCTTCTCTCGCATATCTGCAATCTCCTCTGCACTAACCTTACTCCTTGCCTCACTAATTACAGAATTATCCCATTCCTTTTTTGTGAAAAACTTCCTAGCCACAAAGTGGATAGCCTCATGGAATTCACTCCCCTCTTCTGTGAGGGATGTAAACCTAAATAGGTTGTCTATTACCTCTGCAGCAGCACCTGCTTCAAGTAGGCTCTCTGCAAGCTCTACAGTAATATTATTTCCAAAGACCTTCTTCAACCACTTTTCTGCTTTTGCAGTATTTAGTGGAACAACTTTATCTCCTTGTAATACTAATTTTCTGTGATTAGTTGAGGGTGGTGGGTCTTTTATATCATTATCTTGATCAAATACAGTAGCCTTAGTCAGATTACTTTCAGCTCTAAAGAAATCTTCAGAATTTTCATCAATTACTCCTGTGTAAAAGTCACTGATAGCTTTTACATACGTTTGAACATATGGTAGTTGATCTTCTGGTATAACAGCTACATAGCCAGCTGCCGTGATAAATTCTATCGGACCACCTTCTTCATGAAGTTCCACATTCCCATTTTCGTCTTTAGTGACAATAAATTTACTACCTGCTTCTGTGTGTAATAGATAGTTACCCGGTTTATCTAACTCTGTTAACTTCAAATCTTTTGTTGGAGTTTCTACAACAGTTACAGGAGGTGTAGGATTAGGTTGTGGGGGAGTATCAGCTTTAACATCACCTTCTGGTTCAGCTACTGTTTCAACTGGTGATTCTTCAACTGGTGCTTCTTCAGCTGCTTTGATATTCCTTGTTTGTGTTACAGGGCTGAATATCATATACCTATTAAGGAACTGTGTAGGACTTTCAGGTACAAGATCAGTTGAGAGTATTCTAGTACTTTCAGTTAATAGATAACGTTCAAAACCAGATAGTGTGTTATGTGATTTGACAGTGTCATGTACAACAACAGTTCCATCATTAGTAACATTTTTTATAGGTGTATAATTAAGCTGTTTGTTGATTAACTTCTTATTAACATTCCTTCTAAGATTTTGAAGAAACTCTAACAGTTCTTGTGCTTCTTCTGTAGGATTACCTTTTTCATCAATAAGATTCTTAGGATCTACTTCTCCATAACCACCAAACCTTATAACTGGAGTTTCAGCAGTAGTATCATAGTAAATTTCAAAGGTCTCTTGATTACCTTCAGCATTTGGTTTTCTTTTACCAAAGTATATAAGGCTATCAATGAATCCAAGTCTATTGCCAACTCCTACAAAATCACCACCTTTTTCCCATTTCTTTCCCTTTGCCCATTGCACAGGAAGTTTTCCAAATCCACCTTTCTCACCACCTAATTTACCAAAGCCATGATAGAAGAGTTTCAGAAGTATCTTAGCTTCTCCGGGATTAATATTCCTTTGAAGAGCTTCAATAATTCTACCATCTTTAGTTTCAATGTAGACACTACCTCGTTTGAATGTCATATTAGGGGCTTGATCTACTTTTCTTCCAAAGTCATTTTCATCTTTTGGTATCCAGATTCTCCTAATTTTAGCATAGGGTATAGTATCAGTTATCTTCTTAGTTTGACGTACACCATCTTGTGCAGGAAGAAGGTTAGGGATTCCTTGTGAGATTCCTGTAATAGGCACAAAGGTAGCCTTATGTTCTCTACCATTCTTATAGGCAGTTGCCCTAAGAGTGTCTAGTACATCTGCATACTCTTTGATAGCAAGATCATAAAGTTCCTCTTCAGTATATTCTACAGTACCATCAGCAACAGGAACATCTATCTTACCTTCTTTACTATATTGAGTAAGCAGTCCACTATGTTGTGAAAATTTCTCCTGAATAAGGAGTTTTATAATTTCTGGCTTTGCTATTTTAGTTACAGACGCTCTTGAAGGGAGACGTGTAACAACAGGGCCACCGCCACCAGTTACATACTGCCCTGTCTTATTATAAAGGACAAGCTTCACTGATTTATGTCCCGGATTCTCTTTATTCCATGCTATCTCTCCTTTTGTGAAGAATTTTTCTGACGCAGGATCACCATCAATATATGGAACTATTCTAAATTCATACTTAGTAGGATCATCAATGTGGTTAAGAGCATTAAACCATCTTTCTTGTTCTGCAGTTAGGTCTGCATCCTCTACACCATCAACAGTTGCATCTAAGATTTGTACATTACCCTGCTCATCAAGATCATTAACTTCTACACCATCTACCCATTTAGTCTTTACCTGCTTACCTGCAGATTTGAGAGGAGTAATAGCTCTAGGAGGTTTATAACCTTCTTTAGTAGCTTTTTGATCTTGACTTTCTGGATTAGGTGGTGGAAATTCTTTGGGATCTCCCATGATACTATCAGCATTTTCTTTAGAATCTGCTTTAGTTCTTACCCTTTCTGCTGCTATTGCGTTTTCAGTAATAGCTGCTTCCATGATTTTATCAAGATTCTTTATACCATGTATAAGGTGACTTGCATATAAGAAGCTTTGTTTATCATCTTCAAGAAGTTCAAGTGTTTCTTGAAGATCATTAAGTTCTTCACGTAAAGCTGCTAAGGCATCAGGAATAAGATAGATATCATTCTGTGTTTTAACTCTTGCTTCATTATCCTTACGCCTTTTCTGCATAAGGTTAATATAGTCTGTAACATCCTGTGCAAAATTTGGGAAGAGTTTTAATCCTATCTGTGAAGTATTTGGGAGATCAGCTATGACATAGTTTACCTGTCTCAGAAGTTCAGCTTCTTCTGGCCATTTTTCTTTAAACCTATTAATACGTTGAATTTCTTCTCTTATTGTTTCAAGAGTTTCAGCACTCTCAAGTATTGCTTCAAGCTTTTCTACTTTGTTCTTAAGTTTGGTAATCTGTCCTTTAGTAGTAGCAATTCTCTTCTTAGTATGTTTAATATACTTGTCAAAGTCTACCATAGTCTGGAGACCCTTTTCTCTCATTCTATCAAGAAATTCTTGGGCATCTTCTTGTAATTCCTGATAATCTACTAATACTTCTTTTTCTACCTTTGCTAATTGATCTGCTATAACAACTCTGATACCCGCAAGATCTTCTAATCTTGCTTCACTCTTAGCTATTTTTGCTTCTGCTTTTTCAATCTTCTCTTCTAAAGTTCTAATAAGGATTGCAAGTTGTGATTGACCATCCCTTAGAAAGCCTTTCTTCTTAATTTTAGCAATAGCTGCATTAAGTTTTTCAATATCATTTTTCAGAGTTTCGCTTAACTCTTTAAGTTCTCTTGTTAGTTTTGCTTGATTATCATCTATGTCTTTCTTCAACTTGTTAAGAACTCTTGCTCTCTCTTTCAACTCTGCTTTGACGGCTCTATTTTCACTTATCTTTTCCCAGTCTTCAGCAGAATGTGCGCTGTATGCATCAATATTCTCTGGAGTAAGTTCCACTTTTTGTGTACCACGCATAACATAGTACTTACCATTCTCTTCAATTATTTTTGTTTCTTTACCATCCTTTGTGTGATAAACTTTACCCCCGTCTTCTTCTGCTTGTTGGAGTGCTACACGTTTACTTAAAAAGTCTGCTTGACTACCTAATTCATCTATAAGTTTCTTAAGACTTTTCTTTGTTTCTGCTTCAATTTTTTCTTGCCCTTCTTTAGTACGCATTTCTTTGTACTGCTCATCTAACTTATCTATAGCCTTCTTCTTTCTTTCAATCTGTAGATCTAATCCTTTAGCATGAGCAACATCATCATCCTCAACAACCATTTCTGCTCTCTCCTTTTCCATCTTTGTAAGAGAAGAATCTTCTTTAAGGCGTTCACCACGGTTACTGAAAATTTCCTTAAGAACAGGTTGTGAATATTTACCTACATGTGCATCAAATTGGTCTGCAAGATCTTCAATATAAGAGATTGCCTGTTGTGCTCTTTCAGCATAATCAGTACCAAACCCTTTTTCCATAGCTTGTTCAGTAGACATTTCTGTAATGTCCTTGTAAATAGCTGTAAGATTATCTAATCCACCCTCCTGTGAAAATTGCCAAACTTGTTCTTCAATAACTCCCTTTCTTTTTTCTTCAGCAAATTCATTAAGCTCTTCTTTAGATTTTCCAAAAAGCTCTCTAAAGTTATTCATTTGCTTTTCAAAAGCTTCTGGATTTGTTCCAGTTTCTGGAATAAGTTTGGAAGTAGCTTCTTCAATGATTTTTTGTCTTTCTGGATCACTAAGTTGAGGATTGTCAAGTTGATCTATAGTATCAAGAAATACTCCATTATTTGCTTGTCTTTCTGCAGATAAGAGAGTAGTAAACATATTCGTCTTTCCATCGCCAGACATTGCCTGTTTAAAAGGTTTAATGGCCTCCTGTTGCTTTTGGTAGAGTTCCTCATGTTTAGCATTAGGGGATATCCATCTGGTAGATGTCTTTCCTGTTTTAGGATCAGTATACTGCTCAGGTCTTTTAACCATATTCATACCCGCGGATCCCATAGTCATACCTGCTCCACCAACAGCGCCAAAGAGCATAGCTTCAGCACCTTCCCTAGTCATTACATCTTTTCCAAAGTTGGCTGCAAAATTAGACATGTAATCAAGAAGTGTTCTATCTTGATTCTTTCCTTTTATAAGTTCAGCATATGCTCTTTCACCTTCTTTCTCAGACCATAAGTTAATACCCTCCTCAAGTGCTTCCTGCCCTGCCTCAAATCCTACTCCTTTAGCAGTTTTCATTAGAGACAGTTGCTTTATAGCTGCGCGAGAAGCTGTTGGCGCTTTCATAATTCTTCCTGCCATTGTCATGTTAAGGGCAATGTTTGCAAGATTGGATTTGTAACTGATAGATGCAGCTATAGACGCATTTTTTCTTGCAAGTTCTTCATCTCCATGTCTTTCCAATTCTTTTGCATAGGTAGTTTTAAACATATCACCTGCAACAAGTGTAGATTCAATCTTATTCATTGCATATGCAGAACCACCCTGTGCTATAAGTGCTTGTAATTGTTTAGAGGTTTTTGCAGAAGCTGCAAATTGTTCAATTGCAGGAAGTGCTTTAGCTCCCCACTTCATTGCACCACCACTAAGTACAGATGCTAACTTAGCACCTGCTCCTGCTAATTTACCTACAGCAAAACCGGGAAACCAAAAAGCAGGTAATTCTTGTGCTATACTACTTGTACTTGAAAACCACCAAGCAGGGTCACTATAATCTAAAAATTTTTCTGGTTCTTCTCTGTGAATAGGTAGAGATTCATCTATGTCTTGTGCAAGATTTAACATACTCTCTGTAATCCAGTTAGAGTATTCCTTATCTCTTCCAAGTTCAGTATCAAAATCAAACATAGAAGCTGTATATCCTATTGTTTTAGGTACAATATTTCCTAAACGTAAGGCTGCATTACCTGCTTGATCCCAATGAGATTGATTAGTAGCCCTTTGTTTTTGAAGAGCACCGGGTGTTGTATTAATAGTAAATTGTCGGGCTTGTTTTGTATATGAATCTACAGGTTCATCCAATTGTAGGATGTTCTTCATAAATGGGGATTTGTAGATTCCCGGTTGTCCTTGCTCAAGTTCATTTAAACTTTCACCTAAAGCAATGAGTGCTGCACTTTTGTCTTCTAACATTATTTGTCTAATTCTGCGTATTGTGGATTTCTCATTAAGAAATATGCTCTTGGAATAGATATTGGATTATCAAACATGAAAATAGGTTCTATTCCTTCTTTGTTAAAGGTATTAGGTGTTATAAGTCTTTGTACAGTTTGTACTGAATTTATTGGAGGAACTTCAGCTGTAAAATATTCAACGTTATTTTTTTCCTTCTTAAAGACTGTCATTATGTGTCTTGGGAGCTCATCATTTGAATACCATTTAAAACCTTCTCCGTTTGGTGTTAGGTTTTTAACAATAACAGGATCCCACTTCTTTACATATTTAACTCCAAGATAAGTTTGCGACCATTCTCTTTGTTTAGAATTTGGACTTCCTACAAGTTCTTGTGCAGCTGCATCCATGTCTGCTGTATAACCGGGAAGTTTAAGCATTACTGTTTGTTTCAGACCTTTTGTTGCATTTCCTTCTGAAACAGTAGGAGTAGCTTCAATTACATATGTTGCATCCCCAAAATCTATGATGGGAGTTGCTTTAATATTTTCCAATTGGGAGACAGTGTTAGTTGCGTTTTTTCCAAAGAAGGCTTGAGCAAGAGTTGTACTTTCACCATTCATGTCAAAGTATTCTTGTATTTCACTATCCTTCACACCCTCTAGGGTAGCCCATGTAGCTGTATAACCTTTTTCTCCGGGATTACTACCAATATAATCTAATTTGACATAATTAGTAATATTCCCATTATTAATTGGAGCTATAACGTCTTCATCATAACGTTCTTTGAGAGAGTTTATATGATTTTTTACTTTGTCTGTAACATAATATTGTTTATTATGTAATGCTCTTTCTTTGTCATTTTGGATTCTACTTGTTCCTGCATACGCTTCAACATATCCGTTTCTCATTATAGCTTCTAACATTTCGCCTGTTCCTTCACCTCTTTTTAAGCCTTGACCAATGATTCCGCGTGTTGTAGGATCATTTAGGATTTCTTTAATCTGAGTATTAGCCTGATTGATGTCTGTATGTTTCCAAGTTTGAGCATCAGTTCCAAAGCCTGTTTTCACTATAGGATCTGCTTCTATATAACTTTGTAAGGCTGTTTGAAGATCAAATCCTGCTAATTTTTCTGCTTCTGAAAATAGTGCTTTGTTTCTTTCTATTTGGATAACATGATTGTATGCACCACTTGCCCTTGCTTTCAATGTTGCTGCTTCCTCAGGATCTTCTATATTCTCTAATATTTCAGGATCAGAAGTTATCAAATATAAATTTCTGATATCATCAGGTTCTATATTTGGATATTTATCTGATACATAACTATTAATAAGTTTCAAAGTACTATCTAAGTGTTCTTTTGCTTCATCCGCTGCAATTGCTTGCTCTTTAACATTTATTCCTATCCCCTGTCCAGAGGTTGTAGATGTTGCAGAGGGGAGTTGCTTAAGTCTGTCAGCAGCCGCTGTAAAGGCAACATTGTTATGTATTTGTTGATCATATTTTAAAATCTCATTACCATATTGATCACCAAAGCTTCTTGCCCATTCTTGTCTTATTGTCTTTTCATATTCATCTGGAAGATGTGGATTAAGCATTACTTGATCTCCAACCCATGCTTTATAATCTGGATTTTCAACTAATCTCCTTTCTGCTTCTGCCATAATACTTGATTCAGGTATAATCTCTGTATAGTATTTATCCTTATAGAGGTATCCATCTTCAGGGTTATACCATGATCCTGCAGCTGCTACAGTACCATTAGGCAATGTTACTGCTTCCCTTAACCTATAAGTACCATCTGCATTAGGTATGATATTTTCATAAATATCTGCTTTCCAATCACTGAACTGTTTACCAAATTCTGTGAAGTCAAAATTTTCAGCAGGCGCTCTCCAACCATAAGATTGATATTTCCCATAATCATTTGCTTCTCCTATACCACCTTGTTCTATATATTGTTGTCGCCAGTGTTGCTTATATTTTTGACCTGTAATAGGATCAATGGTTCCTGCAGCAATTGCTTCATCAATATTTTTAGACATTTCAGCATCTGCAGCTACAGCACTTTCCATAGCACCAATGTCTCCAGCAGGTCCAAATCTCTGCGCTACTTGTTTCTGTGCTCTTCTTAAACTTTCTTGTCCTTGTGAGAAATCACCATCAAAGTCATTGTAAACTACATCAGATAAACCTGCTTGCCATTGTCTAGCAGCATGTGCTTTAGGATCATCAGCAGTGAGATTCTGGAATTGTTTTAGAGCAAGTTCTTGGTAACCAGCTTCAGTTTCATCATAAGCACCTTGTCTGCTAGCTAAGGCTGCAGCCATTTGCTCAAAGGGTAATTGATAAAATTGATCACGAACAGCTATCTCTGCAGGTACATCATATCTGTTAATAGCCATTATTTTTCATATTGTTTACGGTGAGTGACTTTACCAGCATTCATGTAGAAGTTTCTGTAAAGATCATTAAGAACTGTAGAGAGTTGGTTATTATACAAGTTCTGATCCATAGCTTGTCCTGTAGAATTTCCAACTGTACTTAATTGTGATAAAGCCTTTGCCATAAATGCACGTTTATTTGCTTCATCTTGTGCATTGAGATCATTTGCAAGTATTTCAGCAGATACATCCTGACGTCCAACAGTATCACGGAATTGGGCTTCTTGCATACGGTAATCATTATTCATACCCTGTGCTTGCATTTCTGCTTTCGCTAAATTATTCATAGCAAGACTATATCCCGCTAAATTTCTTGAATTAAATATTGCGTTACCAGAAACACTGTTTGCAACATCTCTTTTATATGCATTACGTTGAAGGTTAATATCATTCTTAATAGGCTGCATATTAATATTTCTACCTGCCATTAAACCAATACCTTTATCGCGTTGTGGGTTGTAGATAGCTTTATTTGGATCTAGTTTCCTTAAGCCTTGCCAAGCATTATAAAGTATTGATGGGCCAGCACTTCCTAATGACATTTTTGTGCCAGCTGTCCATCCATTTTTATTCATATTATTTTCACCACCATTATTTCCACCTTTTTCCTCTGGATCTGCTATATATTTTCTTTGTTCATTATTCTCAATATCATTACCAGTTGGATGCCATTCTCTTGTGTCTTTTGGTAATTTAAAAAGATCATATGCTGCAAAAGGAAGAGGGGAAGGTTGTTCAAACACTGGTCTATGAAGATCATCAGGAAACATATCATGATCCATAACAGATTCTTGTTGTATTGTACGATAATCATCTAAAGTAGGATAATTATCTAACATTCCAATACCTGTTTGTGCCTTAGGAATACTTGCACCATATTGCGCTTGCATTGGTTGTGGTGCCTGTGGTAATACAGATTGGTTATCCATCTTTACACCTTCAACATTAGCCATAACAGTCTTCTTAGTAAATGGATCTCTCTTATCTTTCATAGTCTGCTTCATCTTTGCTACTGTATCTGAAAAAGAAACTTTAACTTTCTTGTGATTACTTGTAGGCTCTCCTTTCTTATCATACCCCAAAGGAGGTCTTTCACTATCACCACCAGAGAATACCCAATCAGGAGTTGATATTTCCTTGGATTGTAACTCTACTATCTCACCATTAGGTGTCTTCTTAAAGTTATTACTATCAGGATTATTATGATTAGGCGCGTTAGCCATCACTAAACTATCAGGATCTACATTCTCAGGACCAAGAGGTCCACCACTTTGCTTTATTCTAAAAGTTTTTTCTAGTTCTGGAGCAACTGGAGTGCCGGGGTCATCTATACCTTTATAAAATTCTCTTGCAGGTAAAGCTGCGTTCAGATATTCTGCTGTAGGAGGACCATAAGTCTGCGTAAAGGCATCACCTAAATCATTAAAACGACCAGACCTGGCATTTGGAGATTCGCCAAGACGAGGATTAGGATCCCCCTTTTTAATTCCATCCTTTGGAAAATCTCTACTATAGGTTGCTTGAAGGTTTCTAGGATCCATACCAATCAAAGTATCTGTAGCCATTCGCGGTTCCTCCCAAGGATAACCTGCGCCTTCCTGTAAATACTTTTGAAAAGGTGTAAGAGGTGTACCATGTTGTGCTATGTTTCCATATGGATTAGTAGTATAAATGGGATCCATAGTTTGTGAATATGATTCTCTATTTTTCTTTTTACCAACAGCTCCTGTGATAGCACCTACTCCCTTTAGTACACCACCAATTGCTTGTGTGTATGGTGTTTTAATAGACATAAGACCATCTCCAACGCCTCCCAGAACATTAGAAGAAGTGTTGAGTCTACTTGCTTGTTGTGACATTTCTTCATCCTGATCTATAGTATATCCTGCCTGCTGTGTATAAGGGTTTCCTGCTTGTCCTGTAAGGGCATCAATTGCCATTACTCCCGCGTCTGCTAATCCTGCATATTGATATCCTTTGGGGTTTTGAGGATCAACTGAATAACCATTTTGAGCCTGTGGTATTTTCATACCGTATTGTGCAATATTCCCATATGGGTTTTCACTATAAATAGGATCTCGTGTTTGTGTAAAGGCTTCTCTACCTGCCTTTTTACCAAAAGCATTTGTGATAGCACTAATGCCCGTTAGTGCTAATCCTGCAGCTTGTGTAAACGGTGTTGGAATTGCCATTAATCCTGCACCCACTCCACCAAGAACTTTTGTAGAAGTCCCGAGCCTGTCTGCCTTTTTTGACATGTCTTCATCTTCTGTGGTAGTCCATCCCGCCTTTTCTTCGTGGGGATTTGCTCCAGAGCCTGTTAATGCATCAACTGCTCCTGCACCTGCTGATGCTAATCCAGAGTATGCTCCACTACCAAAACTATTTCCTGTAGTCCCCGTCCCCATTTGTGGATCTGTTCCACTCATTCCTGTTGTATCCATCCATCCTCCTTCAGGGACTTCTTGGGTGAAAGACATTTGTGGATCACCTCCACCTTGGTAGAGTTTACGGTATCTTGTAGGTATTTTACGCTTGATGGATTTTTTCTTCTTTTTCATGATGTGTAAAGTTAATGAATTAATATTAAAAGTGAAGACTTTTCTGGATTTTATCTGAAGTCTTGTAGAAGTATTGTTTTACAAATGTCTGTAGTGATTTTATAATTGTCTCTTGGCTTGAAGAATAGTCTTACTCCTAACCACTTATCCTTAAGGCCAGAGAGTTGATATTGGTCTTTTGTATGAGATATCATATTGTTGTTCAGTACTTTATCAATCGGGTAATCAGGTCTTGTCAGCATCCAGTGTTTAGTAAAGAAGTGGTCTGTGTAGCTATATACATAGTCTCTTAGTTTGGACACTTTCCAGTTTCTATTAGTTCTCCTTGCATGAAGTGTGTCTCCTGAATAATCAATAAGTTTATAAGGCTCGTCATCATTCATTACATCTACTGTTTGAAGCCCTGTACATTGATGTTCATTATATGCAACAAGTCTATCAAAGGTTATATTATGTACATCATAATATTGATTGGTATTTGTACTAAGGGCTGATACAGAAGATAACCAATGTAGGTTAGAGAAGTAGTGAGTATTAAGTGGATCTGGATTGAGAATACACTCAAGGATATGGTCATGCTTAAAGCCATAATAATGCTGAAATTCTCCAGTATTATGTTTCCAAGTATAAGGTACACTAACGACTGCGGGGTTAATATAACTGAAAAAGGTATCGTTATTATTGTGGTAGAAGTTTGGTAAATAACTGTGCCATGATATCCATGCATTATCCTTGAAGGAGAAGCTTATTGTCCATGATAGGTTTTCAAAGTATAAGCCATTCGGAAAGTCTATAGGTGTAGACCCTACAGCACCATTAACAGTTTGATATACATAGAATTGTCCTGCTTTAGAATTATTTGTAGTACTTAGAGGACTTGTATA
>Ga0209756_1001499_pt1 | contig 21469 bp, 12 predicted proteins | sample ETNvirenome_6_85_FD_184071 | JGI IMG/M metagenome (GOLD analysis project Ga0209756, IMG submission 184071) | Marine viral communities from the Pacific Ocean - ETNP_6_85 (SPAdes) (version 3) | ecosystem: Environmental > Aquatic > Marine > Oceanic | place: Pacific Ocean | collected 2013-06-19 | reverse complement strand
ATATACACAGCGTCGTGAATAAGAAATGCGATGTGGCTTTTTCTCCCCTTCAAAAGCTCGTAGACTTTGTAAGCCTGCTCGTGCACCATATCAATTGTGGTGCTTTGAACGATGTAGTTGAGCGCATGATGCTCGTCCACGTTCTCTATTATTCTACCATAATCCGTCGTAATTTTTAAGCCATCCCAGTACCTATTCCGTACCAAATCCTTGTTATATAGGCGCTCTAAGTCCTTGTTTTCCTTACTAGAATACAACCATGCGAATGTCTTAACCTTGGCCTCGGCGCGGGTTAGCTTGCCGTCGAAAATGTTCTTGACATTCCAGTCGTGAATGTCGTTTTGGGGTTGTTCAACGCCAGCGAGGGCCAACAGCGTTCGCAACTCAGCTGCGTTAAAGTCTAGCTCAAGCAACCAGTCGTTCCTTGGTTTAACACACGCACGGAACTCCTTGTTCATTGTTAAGATAGGGAAGCTGTTGGGATTAGTCGCCAGTCGACCCGTTATGGTTCCCCATGGATTATAATCGCATACGTGTCTTACGGTTTGAAGCGTCCGGTGGAAGTTCATCCCCCGTACCGAACTAAGAAGGTGTCCAATAGGGGCTATGTCGATGTCTAGGGTGCGCTCTCTGATGTCCGAGAGCATCTTGACGAGGTTATACATGGGCTCGTAGTTTGCAGGCCTCTGAAGCGTCCTCAGGGCGTGGTCGGTAATGTGATTTTTAACATTGAGGTACCGGAACAAAAAATATTCCGGAAGAACATCATATAGGCAGTTTTTATGCAGCGAGACGTTCGCCGTATTAAACGCCTTAAGGCAAGCTCGCAGAGTTTTCTTGATCTCTGCCCATTCCTCGCGTAATTCTTCGGGGCATACCTCTGAAAGTGTTGCCCCTTCACTGTATATACGCCCCAGCTCATACAGCTCACCACGTAAATGGGGAGAATACTCCCACGTGCTACCGCTCTCTGGTAGCTGAGATGTTGAGGTTATGATATTATCGGCAAAATACCCAATGCAGTCAGATTTAGAATCCAACACTTGAAACGACATGGTCTCTCCTTAATACAGCTCGGTCGCAATTGAAGCTGCTGTAGTTATTGTACCAACCATGGCGTTATTGTCAAGTAATTTTATAAATTCATTTAGAGAGGGGTATGTAACGTCGTAGATATAGTCGCGGTATATCATATTAATGTAGACTATAGCGTTTTCGAGCCCCGTGAGAGAGGAATCAGGCTTAAGCCTGTATATATTTGCCAACTCAGTCTTTAGCTTAGTGGTAATCTGAACGGGATTCCCAGCCTCGAGACTTCTTAGTTCGAGATATAAGTCTATCATATATTTGTCCGTAAGTATAGTTTCAATGTCTGGCAATAACTGTTGGCGCCTATGTGTTTTGAGTACCATCTGATTGCATTTCTGTGATAGTTCAAACTCCTCATAATAGGGGTGATATGCCACAAAAGTTTCATAGCTATTCTTAATAAAAAGGCGTAAACGATAAATATCCTTATAGCACACCTTAGTGTACAGTGCGTCAAAGAACGTTTGGTCAGTTATAGACTCTCCGTCATCGCTGTAGCGTGAAATATATTTCATGCCTGCGTTAGTAAAAAGGTCAGCAGTCAGAATCCATGGCATGTTTTTGTTAACAGTAAAACCAAACTTTTTGGCGGCTGCCACGTAGAAATCGAAATTCGGATCATTAATAAAGTCAGCATATTTAGGAGCATCTTCGCCAGGCTCTAGGTTGTCCGCAAGACTAATCGACAATCCTGTATTAAAAGTGTTAAAATGGTTTGTAAGAGTATAATTGCAGAGAGTTAAAGGTAAATTGGCAGCAATTTTTTTAAGGAAAATAATGTAATATTTAGTAAAGGATGCCAGATCAGTAATTTTAGAAGTAGTCGTCGAGAGGCTCCCGACATATGCAGAAAAGCTAGCTTCCAAAAACTCATTGTATTTTATACCAAAAGGCTGATATCCCTTTTTAGCCACAGGATTAGTAATGCTGCTGTTACCGCTTTTTACACAAACGCCGATCGTGGCTGACTGCTTCATGTGGGCTGAGAAGTCCTTGAAGGCATCCGCCACAAAGTTTAAAACATAAACTTCTTTGGCGCCCGGAACACTCTTAAGCCGGGATTCTTTGGGAGCAACTGTGTTCTGCTCGCGGTCGACTCTTCCATAAAACATTTTGTCGTACCACGTATCCAACGGAGGCGTCACATAGTGGGGGTATATCTCTTCCTTATATAAAAGTCGTTGATAGTACATCCCCAACGAGCTAAGGCTATTGCTCCCTTGTGGGTTTGTGAGGTCTCGGGGATTAAATATTATTCTACTCATATTATTATATAGCGATACGCCCTCTTTTTAGACCAACTCCATCAGCTTCTCTGCGGCCGCTTCCGCTTCCTCTTGAGTGAGTGGAGGCTTGCCCGAGAGAGCACGGGCAGCATTAAGCATTTCGACGCTGCCGGCCTCGTGATCGAATGGATTAGTCGAGGGAGCCGGTGGGGCGGGGAGTTGCGAATCCGTTCCCAGCTTGGTGTTGGGGAACTTCACACCTTCGTGAAGGGCTTTCAGATTGGTCGTGAAAGAGGACTCAGTAAGCACAGATCCCACGCTCGTCACCAGATAATATCCGTGCAGCCCCAAAAACTCTAATTCCTCCATCGTAGTATCCAACAAGAGAGGGCTAACATAAATATAGGACCCATTCCTGTAAAGGTTGTTGCCCACCAAATCAATATTAACAGAGTATAATTCTCTCAACTGGGCTGCTCCTAAGGCGCCCTGTTTTTGTATTTTAGACTCCCGAAGATAGGGCTGGTCCTCTCGATTAAAATTAATCTTTTTAACTAATCCGCACGAAGAGCCAATATAATTATGATAGATGCCGTTTTCTAGATCCTGCTCAAAGTCTCCCTGTAAAGATTTGGGCTTAGTGTCAGTTGACATCAAAACAATAGCCAGAAGGCTTTCGGTAGCAGAGGATTCACATGTAAGCTTTCTCTTGTAGTTGGCTAAACTTTTGGCCCCTATGCGCGTCTTTGATTTCAACGAACTTGCTTGGCCTAAATTAATGGGCTGTGCGTCGAATCGTTGAAAGAATTTATATTTTTTGCCATAACACCGAGCCTTAAGGGCATTAGAGATAAGTTGTGACGCAATGTCTTTGATAAAATTTAAAAAATAATATTTATCGAGGCTCTTTTTAATTACTTTATCTGTAAACCACTGCTGAAATGCGTCTAAAGATATGGGGATATCCCCGATGCTCATCTGCAACAGAAGTCCTTCTGATCCCATAACAGTGACGCCCGGCGTGGCGGCCTCCATTGCACTTAAAACAACCGCATCTTTTACATTCCCGCACGCCGCAAAGTCGCCAAAGTTTTTAACTTGGTACGCCACCAAAGGATCGATCAACTCTACCTCAGACATGAAAAATTTAAAATTAAGCTCCTCTGCATTGTTAAGCTTAATTTGTTCTATTACGTTGTCAATGATATCTCCCAAATACATAAATGGAATGTCAACAGTCTTTTTCGCCTTCTTGGCCTTCTTCGTGGCCTTCTTGGACTTCTTTTTGGCTTTTTTATCAGACTTCTTTGCGGCATCGTCTAAAGAGTCCTCGTCCTCTAGGGCCTCTAAGGTGTCTGACTCAAAGGACCCTTTCCGCAGTCCCATGTTCTCCGTAAGATAAGTCTTACTCTGTCGTGTGGTAGCAAACTCAACCCTTTCTTCGTGAGTCATGTCATCAACACCCTTTGTATAGACCTCTTCACTCGGGGGCTGCAGCATCATAATTTTGTCGCTCTCGAAAAGGCCCTTAAGAAGCTTGCGATATTTTTCTAGTTTGTCGGCCTGTTCAAGTTCGTCAATCTTTTCAAGTAAGAGGTCGGTGTCTTCCCCGAGTTTCTCTTTCTCGCTCTCGGTGGCATCTGGGTCTTTCGATTGCCTGGCCAGCTCCTTCTTTTCGTCGCGGAGCTTCGTGATCTCATCAAGATTTTTACCGTCAGCAAATATATCCGCAGTAGAGCCACGGAGCATCCCAGTGAGAGCGGCATGATAGTCGATGCTCAACAGCATTGACCCATTTTCATTAAATGTAATATTGTGCCGCACCTGCTGCAAAAACAACGAAGACCGAGTAGCCATGACTGCCTCCCTTAAAAGCTTAAGCTTAGCCGGAGGGGTCGTGGGGAACATACTCTCCAAATCCTCGGGTACGGCCCAGCCCGCACAAACTTTAATTCTAAAATTTGCTCCATCGTATTGACCAGCTGCTGCGGCTCCCGTGCCACACCTGCGAGGCTTGCTGCTGGGCGACTGGCTTCCTATGCCGCTTTTGTTTTTTACCTTTCGTACCGCTGGTGAGTTAATTATTAAATCTAAGAAATTAGGAACATTACCACCGGCTTGTGTGGCGCCACCAAAGAAATCTCCGACCGACTGGAAATATATATCTAACTTGGCCGTAATGTTATTGTCAACCTCTGCAGGCTGAACGCCTTTTAGCTCCCAAGAAAAGCTCTTGATTCCGGCGCCAGAAATTCTACTCTTCTTGCCGGCGAGGATGTCATCTACATCTCGTTCATCAACAAAATTAGGAATGCGGAGTTCCTTTTCTTTGGGGGTGCCGTCAGAATTCTTCAACACTTTCCCCTTATCATTATACTCAACGCGCCAAATCTTAAGAAAAGGAACGAGTGCTCCATACACCTCGGGGCAAAGACTGAGGAATTCTCTTACTTCGTTTGTCATATTTCCATGATTGATGATTGACATCACATTGCCCGGATTATCACTAGTAAGGCGGCAAGTATGATCGTATTTCGCGGATTTGTGCTCTGCCGCTAGTAGGCGGATGTTTTGCATTAAAACACACTGAAAATCAAGAGGTTCTAGGTTAATTTCTGCCGGAGTTTTTTCGCCCTTCTCTCCTTCTTTGCCGGGCGAGAAGGCTCCAGCTGGGGGTGGCTCGTACCCCGTTCCGCCCTTGGGGGGTTGAGATGTCACCCGCACGTTGCCGGCCGGAACTGCGAACTGAACGCGCTCGGCGCCGGGCGCAGAGCCTGTCATCAGATCCGCTAGCGGACCTGAATCAGAGGTCATGATGGTACCCCACCCGCCATAGCCACGGGCGCCGCTTACATAATGCACCCCATCTTCTTTACGTTCGAGGTCTCTAGTGATAGAAACCGTATCAGTCCATGTGGTTTGAATACCGGATACTGGGGAAGATGACAAATATTCCTGCTGATGTTCACGTATCTTTTGACGAATCGTATCATAAGAGCGGCCGTTGCTCATGATATTCGTAGCGAAGGAGGGGCCAAGCCAACGAACCTCTGAGACGCCAGCGTTCTTAAATGCGGTAATCCATCCCTCTAATACTTTTTTATATTTATCCTTTTTATTGTTCCACCCGTATGAGTCATTTCCGCCTAGACCTATAATAACGATGTTGGGCTGAAAACTGGTGAGCATGGAGCCCAATAGTCCAGTGGGATTAACTGTTGTATTGCCGGTGCTGCCGGCGACAGAAACCCCGAAATGACTCGCTCCGACAGCAGCGCCTTTTCCGTACTGCCATAGAGTGCGGACCTCGGCCCCCTTGGCCTCAAGGCTCTCTTTTACTGCACGGCCCATGGCGGTGCCGTGCCACTGGCTGTCTCCCATAATGAGGATTTTTTTCCCACTAACATCGCCGGATGCGGCTGGGGAAGAGTCCAGTTGTGCGAGATCGCCCTCAACGCTGATATTGGATGCTCGGGCTCGGGAAGAATCAGTAACGTATTTGGCTAGCTCGTCTTTGGCTACTTCCTGTGGATCTTCGCCCTCCGGTACTATAACAGTAATTACATAATTACCCTCCCGCTCTTCTACGCCAGGCGGAGCGTCGGGGTTTGCGTCGCCAGCCCCAAGCGGTGCGGCGGGGGGCGCATCTTGAGAGGTGTCGCCTGCAGGTCCAGTCTCGCTTGGGTCCTCGCCGGCGGCCGCCTCATCCCCGCCGGGCACCACACTTACATTTGTTACTCCGGAAACCGGCGCACTGTAAGATCCAATGAACTTCCCAGTTGAGGCGACCTGTCCCGTGCCAGATATACATTGATACTGTGTGCCACTACCCTCAGGTACCTCGCGCATGATGGCACCAAGCCCTTGAATGCGTACGCCGGGCTGGCCTGGGGGGCCGACGTAGTGTCCCGAAGGAGCCTCGCTTTGATATCTTATCTGGTCGCTCGAAATAGAAGAATTAAAATTGGCAGCAATTTGGCGAGCCGATTCGAACTCAGCTTCCATCCTGGCGATGTTCAAGGTGGAGTCTATATCTAAATCAACATCATTAAGAACAACCGTAACTTTATATTTATCTTCGTGAATAGCAAACGCTGCACGGTCAGGGCACGCATCAGCTATCTCTTGCCCAGTTACAACCTCTTCGGCAGGCGCTGTATCCGTGGGGCGAGGGTCGCCATCGGGGAGCGCAAGAACATGAGGTTGCTGGGCGGCAGCATCTGCAGCTTCCTTAGAGATGCGATAAACAACATTATACCGGCCCGTCGATTGGGCCATGGCTCCGGAATCCTCCTCTACAATCTCCAACTCTTCCGGATACCATATGTGGGACGCGGCCCACAAGTAGTTGGGCGCTAGTAGATAGCGAAGTTGTTCAAGTGCAGTTTCTCTTGCGCGAGTTCGGGTGTTTGGAATGCCAGAGTCGCCCGACTCATCGTCCGACTGGACAACAGGGCCATGGATTTCGATTTTATAATAGGCGGTATTACCCCATATGAATTCGCTGACTGACATGTGTTAAACCTTATTATACAGTCTCAGTATATTTTCTAAAGGCAAAGGAATCCAAATTACTTCGCCATTCTTAATATCAGCTTCCGTGGGCTTTTTATTGAACAAGGCAATCACCCACCAATACTGTGCTGAACCATAGTTTTCGATAGCGACCTTATAATAACGATCACCGGTACCCCAAATGTGCTTTTTTTTGGTCATTCGACTTAATTCATCTGCCGTAGGATATCTCATAGTTGCTGAGTTGTACTGACGAATTGATTTAACGTGTCGTTCTTCAAAATAATTGTCATAAAGGGGTTCTCTGTTCAAAAGAATTCTTCGATTATCGTATCTTTTTGGCATTACTTATGTCCCCTTCCCGGTGAGCGCGCGGATCGCGGCGCTGGGCAAGAGTACTTCAGTCTCATTACTCTTTTGTATCTCTCCCACATTTTCATAACTATCGTCGTCGCCGCCGCCAACGTCCGCCTGCTGGGATTGTGTTTCTGTGTTCACTACGAAGTGAGCATTGGGAAACTTAGCATCCACATCAGAATTTCCGAACGTATAGCCGCCCTCTCCCTTATACCAACCCGTCAAATGGGTATGTAAGACAGTAAAGTCCAAACTTACACTCACTACTTTTGGAACATAAGCGCGCTCGGAGGAGGTTGAAACGTCCCGAGTTGCATATCCCTCCTGCTTGCCTTCCGTGGTGGTAGTGTCGACCACATCTGTAGACGCTCCTGTTTGGAAAAATGCGCCATGCTCCAGCTGCGGTGAATATGTAAACCCTGACAAGTACCCGATAAGTCTTTCGCCGTTATGGGCATTTCCGATCATGTTTGTCCACTTAAGCCCGATAAGGGGGCCGCCCTGTAGTGTATTTTGCATAGTGCGATCGGGTCCCGAAGAGTACAGGGGGTACAGAAACTGTGCGAGACGATTTAGGCGTGCAAGATTGTCAGCAGCCTCAAGGCCATCGGCCGCGGGGACATCAAAACCCAGAGTAATTGATCGTCCAGTGTTTTGAAAGGTTACCAGTGGATCCATTCGTCCATAAACAGTTTCCGAATTCCAAGTAGAATTGAACGCATCAGAAAAATCTGTTACCCAGCCTTTGAAACTGATTGTTCTATTCGTAGGTAAGTGTGTTATGTGAACCTGAAAGAATGAATCTCCAATTAATCCAGGATCTCCTTGTTTTACTGCGGGTGCGGACATATTTTTATACCTCTAGTTTAGGAACGGCGATATCGCCTTTCCGGCCTCCGGTGAAGATAGCGCCTCTATAATGATGTCGGTTAATTGTTTTTCACCAATTTTAACACTCACATCTACCTTAACATTGGGGGTACCGTCACCGGTGCCTTTACCTTCGGGGCCCCCCTTCTTACCAAATATCTGGTCCTGTACAGCGCCAGTAACTCCAGAGAACAGACTGCCGAGTGGATTCATGGCTTTTGCCGCCAGAGACGCCATTTGACCAAGACCATCTTGCTGTTCCTCTTGGGACTTAAGAAGAGGGCCGCCGGGCTTTGCAGCAATTATGGTGTCTTTCGAATTGGGCTTAATCACTTTTCCGCTGGCAGTGATCACAACATCATCGACATCTTCTGCTGTGATTTTCTTGGGCTCGCGACCTTCGCGCTCGGCTCGGCGGTTTTCGGCGCCCTGTACAGCATCTATCTCTGCTTTCTCTGTCTTAGCATCGGCGCCGATTCCAAGCCACTTTTTCGCCCAGCCAGGAACTATAGAAAGAATCCCATCAATCATCATCTGGCCCATATAGGCGAAAGTTTCATTAATAAAGTCAAAATTTAGATTTGCTAGAGAATCTTGTATCATGCCTGCGAGATTCAGTTCTGGCAGCTCCCAATTTTCTGGGAGAAATATGTTGGCAATCCACACTCCGAAGTTAACCAGAGAATCCGTTGCCCGGGCTGCTGCATCGCCGATTGTGATTAAAAGAGCCCCGATCCCACCGAGGATTTTTTCTATAAATCCTTCGCCGTCTTTGAGAGAGTCACCAAAAAGGTTGAAATTATCCTTAATTGACATAATTGTGTGCCACGCTAGTTCTAACGGATACAATACTTTTGCAAACCCTCCCAGTACTTTGCCGAAGCCCTTGAGAAGCTTCGTGGATTTACCTAGGCCGGGCATTTTAAAAGAAGGCATCTTAAATTTGGACACGGTATCTTTAATTTTATTAAAACCCATCGCCACGTTCTTGAGTGCAGCACTAGCTTTAGACAGTCCCGGCATCTTTAAGGAGGGCATTTTAAAAGAAGGCATCTTAAATTTGGAAAGATTAGACAGCCATGCCGGCATTTTTAGTGAGGGCATTTTTATATTGCGCAGGAACTTCGGGAGTGATTTGGCCAAATCGGTAAGTCTTTTAAAGGCCTGAATTGGGTGACGTATGGCATTGCCCATAATTCGGAACGGCTTCGCGATTGAATTCGCTGCCTTTGTCATAAAGCGGCCCATTCTCGTTGCCATGGATCCGGCCTTCTCCATCTTAGTACTGACGCTGCTTACGGTGTTGACGGCACTGCCAACTGGGGATCCTTTGCCAAAAACATTCGTGGCAACCTTGCCTACAGTTCTCATCCCGCGGCCTAGAGAACCCGCAGCGTTGCCGGCCTTAGTAAGCGCTTTGCCTCCAGTCTTGAGCATTCCCCACAGTCCGCCGAAGAGGACCCCAATGTTAAGAAGCCACTTGGCGAATGTCTTCATAGCGCTGGAGCCATCGTTCAGCCATCCGGCGAATGAGGAGAACCAATCAATTGGCTTCACCATGATCCCAACAAGCCAATCGATGCGGACAACCAAAGAATAAAAAGCATTCGTCAGCTTATCTATCACCTTTTGGGCCTTAGCTGCTGTTTCCGCCATCTTTTCTTGTTGCCTGATCTCCATCTCTTCTGCGGCAGAGAGTTCTCCAAACATGCGCCTCGCAACATCAACCTCAACTCCCAGAGCAGACGCAATTGCTTTCTGTTCATACTTTCCTAATTCAGAGAACATCTGGCCGCTGGCATCCATTGATGCTGTAATCATTTCGAGGCGTTCAGATTCGGATGCGTTTAGCATATCAATTGAGTTTAAGTACGGGCCACCCAAGATAGCGTTCAGTCGTCCCACCTTCTCTGCGGCACCATCAAATGTGTCGTAAGCTTCTCCTGAAATGCTAAGAAGCTCGCCCATAGACAAACCAGTTGCCTTTGATTGTTTCTGCATGTCTTCGAACACGCCAACGACGTCTGTTCCATAAAATGCCAACTGTTTTGACACAACGCCGAAATCTTCTACGACCTGTGCCGTGGATTTGCCCAGACTCTGTGCGGTGGCATGAAGTCCCTCGGTGAGGCCTATAAGCTGATCATCAGTGAACCCCAGTGATTTGGTGGCGGTGTCGAATATTTGCGCAGTAAGGCCCGTGCTGATCCCCAACTTGTCCATGACAGCGGTTTGGGCAGTAAGTGCCTTTTTCTGGTCCTTCGAAAGATTAGTAAAGTTCTGGTATCCGGTATACAGGGAGCCCATTGCTTTTCCTACGTCTTCCTCAGTAGCTCCTAAGTGCGCTAGTTGGCGCTCGGCTCCCCCAATTACTTTAGCATATTCATTAGTAAGGTTGTTGCCTTGAGAAAAGGCGCCCGTCATCCTCATAAAGCCGGCGGTGGCTGCGTCAGTTTGGACAGCAAGATTGACCATGGTGCCGATGAGCTTCTTCGCCATGCTAACGAAGATCTCACCACTCTTCACGCTCTTCATCAGGGATGTACCAAATGTTAGCATTTCTTGCTTACTGGTGGGGAGCACACTGTTTAGCTGATCGGCGGCGCCCGTGAGCTTAAACATATTGTCGTATGCTTTATCAAACTTCGCGCCACCTTTTTTGAGGGTCGACTGAAAGTCTGCCATCTCATCGGCCGCGCCGGCGACACCGTTCTGCATATCCGCGAGGATTCTGGTGTACTCGGTCATCTGGCTGCCAGAAACTTCGACGTCTTTGTTGAGCTCCCTAAATGCTTTGGCGGCTCTTTCGGCCTGTTTTGCGGAGTCTGTGGGATCCCCATAAACATCCCCATCAGCAGCGCGGCCTCCGGCGCCTCCGGCAGCGTCACCGGTGGCGGCTTCCATTTTGGACGCTATGTTTTCTAATGATTTTATAAGGTTTTCAACTTGTGCGTCAGAAACAGACATTGTTCAACCCCTAATTTTTAAAGGGCCACTTTAAGCCTGTTTCGGTTTCGAAAGCTTCAACGGAACGGTTAAGCTTGTGCTGGGTCTGCATGGTGCGACTGTCTCCTAGGCCATGTTTCATATAAGAATCCATAAAGCGCTTCTCGCCCTTTAGTGCCTTAAAAAATGCATCGATTTGTCGCTGAGTGCCCCGTATATTTACGGGCGTATCAAAGCCGGCCAGAACAAGGTCTGTAAGCATAGATTGTACATTGGCCGCAAACGAAGTAATCGTTCGGCCGCGGCCTCGTCGTTCCTCTAGCTCTAGGTTCGCCGCGGCTGAGCCCACAGTTAAGTCTATTACCATTTTTTCCATTGGATATACCTCATCAATAAATAGTAGAATAAAAGAAAAGCCGCTCCTTCGAGCGGCTTTCTATAAAGCTAACCTTTTTTCCGGTTGGCCTTGGATGCTTTTTCTATTTCTTCATTCTGCTTGTCGAACTCTTTTATCAAGCGCCGGACAAACCATCTGCGGAGCTGAGTGGGCAGGTTGTATGCCTCAAAAATAGACCAGCCGCCATGGTGTTTTAGAACAAATAGCTCTTCGTAAACCGCTTCTTGATACTTATGTGTCAGGCCAAAAAAAGTCTGCCGAAATCGGCATGCCTACCTTACCCACGTGGCCACAATTATCACACTCAAAGCCAAACGTCATATCTAAATCCGGAACGAGGTCTTCGTAAATAGCACGAATCTGTCGAGAAACGCGGGTTGGCACCTGCTCAGTAAACTGAGCTAGGAGAGCTGGATCTGTAATTTCATTTACTCTGGCAATAATAGCCGTTAATTGGTCTGTAATATTAGTGTCCGGCAGCTTAAGCTTCCGGCGCTTCTCGCGCTGCTGCATAAGGAACTTTTCATGGCGTCCCGTAAGCAGTCGCACCTCTACTTCTAAATTATTAAAATCCGGAAGGGTGATTACATAGGTTCCCTGATCTGTGGTGGTAACATTTTCAGGAAGCTCTTCGAAGTCTTTAGTTTGTAGGTCCTCAAGGTCGAGGGAGACGTCTGTTACTTTAGTACACGAGGGACAAGTGATCTTGGTCTCATAAAGGTTTCCAAAGCCTGTCACGCGGGCTGCGACCAGCAGAGCATTTTTGTCACCAATTAGAAGATCTTCTGGTCTTATCTTTTTATCAACCACAATCGAGTGTACTAGTCTATCGAGTGCAACCCCCTTCTTGATCAGCGATTCAGAGGTTAAAATATCCTCTTCCTTTGCCGTCATATGACGAATTTCAACCGTCGATGTCTGATATAGGGCGTGGCCTTCGGGATACAGCAACCCCTTACTGGGGAGGTCAACAAACTCTGTGGGAGTTATGAACGAAAATATATCGCTCGTATCTTGCTGCGTAACCGCCGTTGGAGGGGTGGGTGCATCTTGATCAGCGGCACCGAGCCGCTCCAAGTTATTTCTTCTACTCACAAATCACCTTCTTTCTATAAGGTTAACCGGCCTACGACGACCCTCTGGCGCCTACGCGGGGAGCTATAGGCATTGGATCATTGTTAGAATCACTCAGTGCGTCTCCAGTCATGCCGGGGACGTAGTCGGTTAATGTCTGATACGTAGCCCAATCATACCTGAAAGTCAGATCAATATTAAGTAAATCTTCACCACTATAATCTAAATCACCAAATTTAACGCTTGTAATGAAAGCATTGTTAAGAACCCAGCGGTCGATTTCAAGACCTTCTCCGTTTAGTTCAGTAATCTGAACCTTTCCGAGTGCGCCCAAGGAATTAACCTTGTTGGGGGTGCCGGGAGAACTGTTTCCAGTGTTCAAGAAAAATCCTTCTAGATCTTCGGGATCATGGTAACCGCATGCATAGAGAGCCTCATAAAGAATCTCATCTCCGTTGGGATTAATAGAGTTTACAAGTGTTGCAGAAACCTCGTCCCACGTAACAGCGCCGGGATAATGAAAAGTGTTGCCAAGGAACTTGTGCTCTGTCACGCCTAGAGTGTAAGAAGGCTTGGAAACCGTCTTGGCCAGATACTTCTCGTATGGGCCCGTCACTCCTCCGGTTGCAACTCCTAAAAGGGGCAGCTCCAATAAAAATCTATGTTGTCTTTTCGGCTCTGCCGCGGCTTGACTCCAGAACATGTTTGGCATTATATAATTCTCCTCATAATCCTTATATTATATAGTGTGAGGGGAACAAACCGCCCACATTATTTTCTAATCGTCGAAAGATGCTCCCGTTCGTGTAATATTGAAGTCAATTGCAATGAACTCAATTGCTCGGGTGGGCTTCAAGAAGATCTGTGCATACATGATATTTCTATCAACCAACTCGGGTGTCGTAGTTGTATCATCCAAAATCAACTTATAATCCGAAAGACCAAACTGAGCCTTAACCTCACTGAGGAACGGTTCAACCATCGAGGTGAATCGCTTCCATGTGGTCTTAACATTCGGATCGAAAAGGATCGTCGTTGCCATCTGCGAGATGCGCTTCTTCACGAAGATCATCAGTCGTCGCACGTTAATGCGGTCCAGTGCAGACGGAGTTGTCTGAAGTGTCTTCTGACCGAAGATCACAATACCTTCTGCGGGGAACTTAGCAATTGGGTTAATGTTGGACGCGTAGAGGTCGTCACGGTCCTTGCGGCGCAAGGCGTGTGCAACATCTGTAACGGGGATTCCAGCTGAGCCCTCAGAGAGTCCGCCGCGGTTGAAGCCAGCGGGGGCAAACCATACCTGAGTCTTCTTCTGTGAGCTGGAGAATGTTCCAATTGCTGCGACAGAAGGAGGCACCCACACGAAAGTTCCGTTAATGGTGTCTCGTGCTCGAACCCACGGGTAGAAAGTACAACCATAAGAAGAGTTGAGTCCTCGATCTCTCAAATCGTTAATGTTGGATCGAATCGTGCTAGCAAGGTTTTGTCGCGGATTGCTTACAACACTCGACTCACGAGGCGTGTAACCGTAAGGCAGATCAATGACCGCCAGTGCGTCGGCGCGATCTTCACATGTACGGACCAACTTTGTAGTAAGTCCGCTATTTGTGAGGCCCGGTGCCGATGCGAGGTTCATCTCAACAACCTCGGGGTCTGCGATTGCATCGATGACGCGATTGTAGGTGTTGAAAGAGTAGCTCGTCTTGTCAGTGGCCGTCGTAGGCAGGCATGCTGCGCGTGTGCTGCTGTTGAAGGGATCCATCTCTGTGATGTTGACGCCATCAAAGCCGCCGTACATCGGAACGCTGAAGCGGTCGAAGCCGGCGTCAAGGACGCCGCTCACTGCACCACTGAGGTACGTGAAACTGGCGGCTGCGCTAGCAGAGCTGTGAGATCCGCTAATCCAGACACCGTTACCAAGTCCGTTGGTGTTACCAGCAACATCATCAAGCGTAAAGACAACCGATCGGTCCATTTGTGAACCGACCGCAAACATAGCTCCAATCTCACCACCACGGGGGCGGCATAGATCAATTGTTGAGTGATCGAAAACGGTACTTCCGGCGCCCTGAGAGGTCTGGAAGCCGAAGTATGCATCACCGTTGTTACTTAAATCACCGCTCGAAGCGCTGATACGAAGTTCGGGGGCAGGATATGCCACTGACGCGGATGTAACCGCATCGGCCCAGATAAACACCGAGTTAACATTTGAATTATTATGCTTGGCCTTGATGGCTGCCTTCATCGCGGCGTCGTCTGAGCCTGTGACCCAGTTTCCGGCTCGGGAGCCACTGATTCCCGTGATCAACTCATCGGAGTACTTGACCATTCCGCGGAAGCCGAAGGGAAGGAGGGACGCATTGGCTAATCCGCCTTCCACCATGCTTGCCGCCTTCACACGAATATAACTAGAATTGCTCCTGTAGTTTCCACGCTCAATGTATCGGCGCTCGGATTCAACCCACTCGCGATACTTGTCGCCAATTCGTCGGGCAATAAAGTTGGCCGATTCAGGGTTGAGATCACACTCGTTAAACTGTTCGACCACCTTAACAACATTGTCGGAATCACTTAGCTGTCGTACAACAAGGGTAAAGGTTCCATAATCATCGCTATTGCCCGTTGGGCGCTTAATGTCTTGAATGGAAATCTTAAGGTTTCGGTTAGTCCAATCACCTGGCTCTTCGAGAGCGTGAACAGTGAATAGATCGATAGGTTCGTCAGTCGGGTCAAGACGGCAGCCGATAATCGGAGGAGTCTGTGCTCCGTTTAGTCCGCCATTAAAGTCGGCGCCGCCGAGGCTGGAGCCTGTGTTATAAAGCTTCACAATTGCGGCAGAGGTGCCATTTGTGATGTTAGACTTCAGGTGGCGATCAAATGTCTCGCCCAAGAAGTAATTAAGCTGAGTCTCACCAGAGCCCATCAGTGACGAATTTGTCATTTGCGGGTTAGTATTGAAAACCTTTCGGATATAGCGAGAATCGCCTTCAGTAAAGTTAAAGGTAGTAGTAAGGTTGGCTGTTCCTCTGTAATTTCCGACGACCAGCTTGAACTGATTAGCGTTATTTACGTTCGCAACGACCACATCCGCGCCCTGAATGGCCATACCTGATCCGCTAGGACCAGAAGTGTGATTGTCGGCGGCCATGAGAGTGCCTGTTAATTCAAAAGTGGCTGTGGAGCCACCATAGAAGATAGCAGCTAGTGCGCCCGTAACCTGATTATTGGACGCAGAGTTAAACACCACAAGACCATAAGCGTTGGTCATGTTCCAGCCGCCCTCACCGTCACTGGCAGCTACAGGGCCGCCATCAGCGGTTGTCTGGGCTCCTAGGAGGCGGACGAAGGTTAGAGGAGAGCTATTTTTAAGATATGCCTGCGCCGCATACATGCCATAAGTGGCTGCAGTCTTATCATTGCCTTTTCTCCAAACATCGCCGGCACGGCCGCTGGTCACTCCGCCCGGTGCGGGTGTACCAAATACCTGTACAAATTCTTCGAAAGAATTTACGGTAACGGGGCGAAGGGCGGGGCCCTTTTCTGCCCGACCAATGATAATTGGTCCAATCCCGGCCGGAGAAGCGGGGACCTGTGAGTTGTCGATCTCGTTGACAAAAACACCGGGTGATACGAATCTATATTTTTTTACTGACATGTGTTACGTTCTCCTCTCGCAAGTAACTAAATCTTCAAAGTTAAATAGTCTTACACAATCCTAACAGAACTATTCTTTATAAAATCCACCTTTAATATTACGGGGTATATCTCCCACGATTGTCCTTTCACGAGAAAATTTAAATTCTACCGGACTCTGCCGTCTAACAATCTTGGGTTTTTCCTGATTTGGGCCCTCTCCCACTAAGTATCCCAGTACCTCTATTGTAATAATGGTTTCATAGTTGCGCTGGGTCATCGCAATATCGGCTTTATTCGCGTTATCGGCGAAGCTTCCATCAATAAATGCCTCGTAGGCATGACCCTCATTTTCAATTCTCTCTGGCATCCTTGAATTACCGGCAATGGTAAAGAATGGAGTAATAAGAGTGTTCATTTGCTGTTGGTATTCGGCGCGCAGAGAAACCTCATAGGTGGCCTTTACCCAAACAGGGAGTGGCATTGTGATGGTCTCATATACAACACGCTGAGTTGACATATTTCGCTTGTTTGTGTTTTTCATCTTACTCGCAACGTTCTTGCCTGTCCCATACATTCGATTAGCATAAGCATTCTGAAACTCTGCTGTCTTCTTTTGATTAATTGTACGAGCTAAGGTGATTGTTCCCCCTGCTGCGTCCGGTTCGGGGTAAAGATTGGCATAGACCGTCCCTCTAAAGTCTGGGTCCTTTACTACCGACGACCGGTTGACGGTGATTAAAGGCAAAACAAGGGTTTCTTCTGAATCTCTCAAATCTTTGTTGTGTTTAATCTGATATGCGCGCTCCGCAGTAACCCACAAGACTGGAACTTTCTCAAATCCATCATTTCGGGTCACCGAAAGGTTTAGGCCTTCGTTTACAAAGTTCATCATTGCGCCATCGATGGTTTCAAGAGTAGAAGGCGCCAGTTCTATCTCATGTAGGTGGGATGCAACTTTTTTATCCCCCACATAATCATATTTCTGGGCCTCTTTGTTTTCAATTTGAGCCTGTGTACGCTTACTGCGAGCCATTGCGGGTCCCCTATCCTACGTAGATGCCAGCTGGAACATTGACCAGCACCTTTTCGGCCGCATCTTGCATAGAAGAGTCCTGCATCGCTAGCTTTTCATAAGTTATTTCGTCGAGGATCGATTTTAGCTCATCGCGCAAGGCAGCCTGTTCAGTAGCAGCCTGTCCTAGCAGGTCGGCACCGTTAAGTGTTACACTTTCGCCTGGAATCGGGACGGTGCTAAACTTACCTCGAATCTGACCCAGCATTTCCTTGGTCAATGCTAGCGCAAACCGACGAATCCACTGCTTTCCAATAGAATTAATACTCTCATATGGTAGATTATTAAAAGGTACCGTATTAAGGTTGTTAATTCCCGAGACGCCGTCTGCGCCGCGGCCAGTTTCCTGCCATGGCTCATATTCCTGATCAATAGAAAACTGTATCCAAAAGTTCGCAGGGCTTGTAGAGTCGGGGTTTGGAAATAGTCTTAACATATTGTCTTTAATTTCATAAGAATAGTGTGAAATTCTTGTCCACAAAGCATCTTCATAGGCCATGGCCTGAAGTTTGTTCTGCCATGTGGGGACTATTTCAAAAGTTGAATCATCTGCATACTGTCCATACGTGCGCATATTCCCCACCACTGAGAAGCCTCCGTAATATCCATAAAATCTCCACATAGCCCGAGGGGTTTTAAAAAATACTTTACGAATGATCACTCTCTTGTCTTGTACTTTTCCAAAATACGGAACCGAAGCGCTCAACGCGGACGATCCAGAAATTAAAGTCTGTAGATCATAATCTTGTCTGCCGGGAATTGTCTTGACCGAAGCTGAGTAGATGGGAGTGAGACCTCCAAAACCTGCTTCTGTTGCTAGGCCTTCCGAAATACGTCGAACGTACCCGTAATTAAACCTAGGATACTTGAGTTCTACATTGGAGCCTGATAATGAATCCCCAGAGATAATCTGACCGTCCTGATCAAAGGACGCAGTGGCAGCTCCAAGGTAATTCGAAAGTGAATTTTTAGTTTGGTGTAGATTTACTAAATAAGAATATTCTAAAACAGCCTCTTCGTAAGCAGCATAGACGTTCCCTTCAGTTAATTCGATGTCGAGGACGTCTCCTCCCAGCTTTTTATAAGTATATGATACTTGATCGGAGGCGCCAGACACAAACGCAGTAGACGCTGCATAGATTCCAAAAGGGAGTGTTGTGGCGACATTGTCTGTACTACCAGTAACTGGGAGCACATTAGAATTTGAGGTAGATGCAGGGTTAAGTTTGGGTATAGCCATTAAAGAGATCCTCTATTTGTCCATTACTAAATAGAAAGCCCCACCTCAAAAGAGATGGGGCTTTCATTAATTTGACCTACGTCAGTTATATTATTCGTTCAGAGCCTTAATGACAACTAAACCATACATATCAGGACGCACCATCTTCTTGGCGTATCGGGTCATCACGCCCTTGCGAGGCACGAAGTCTTCAACACCGAAGATCGTAGGTGTGGTCTGCAGCGGCACATAAGGTGCATACACATAGCCACTCTCAAGGAAGCTACTTCCGCGTCGTCCAACAAGGATGATGTTACGCGGGAAGTAAGGATCGACGAGAACGTCGAACTTCTTCGAAAGCGAACCAACCTTAACGGCACCAATGTCACCACGGTCGCTATCTGCAGTCACGTTGGCACGGAAGCCAGCAGTGAACTCAAGCAGGTTAGCAACTTCAGGTGAACACACCACAAAGTTAGCGGCACCACGCAGAGTCTTACGGTGGATCAGAGCAGAGACATCGTTGATGGTCTCAACGAGGGTCTCATACCACTCCGACACGTTACCGGTGAACTCCGGCGCAGCGTTAGCAGCACCAGTTGTACGATTAAGGAAATCGCCCGGGTTGCGCGACCAGTAACGAACACCGGCCGAAGAACCCTTAACGAGGTCCTCAAGGATCTCCTGATCAATTTCAAGAGCAATCTGCTCAGAAAGAATCTGAGTCAGCTCAACCTCAGCGTCAAGGTTGTGGTAAGCGTTAAGATCCTGTCCTAACTCTGGGGTCCACTTGGCCTTGAGCTTCTTGGTCATGGCAGTGACGGCCACGGAATCGACCTTGATGTCGATCTCGGGGATGTTCTGGTTATTCTCCAGTCCCCATGTGGTTGTCGGCAGGACCGCACCAATCGGATTACCCGTCGTGTTACCCTGGAAGTTATCCACGATAGGACACGTAATGGTAGCGTTATCCACAGCAGCCGCGATGGCAGCCGCGGAACCTGTTCCAACCGCAACGATTCGAACGACGGTGTCAGACACGGTCGAAAGATCAGCAGAACGACTCAGCGATGACAGGCGGCGTACGCAAACGACGTTGCCGTCAGTAGCGTCCGTACCCGTGAACACAAGGTCGAGGCCGACTAGATCGTCGTAGTTAAACTGGTTACCAGACATATCCTGTGTCAGAACTGCGAAACTCGAACCGGACGTAAGATCCGGATCATACTTGAGAATCTGAGCACTGATATACTGTGCCGAAAGGCCGTCTCCACCAATGGCGGATGTCCAACCATTGGAAAGCGCGTTGTCACCAACAGCGCCCCCACCATCAATGTTACCAGAGATAGCGCATGCGGGAGTCGTTGCAATCCCACTTCCCGTCGGAGAAGAATAGCCGTTACGTAAGTTATACGCACCAGCAGCATCTTCGCCATCATGACCGGACAGGTTTACACCGCCGGTGATCTGGCTCGCAACTGCTCCACCACCATACACTGATTTACCAACCTCGAATCCGAGACGGGCACTACTAGTATCCTGAACAACACCGCCATAGGTGAAGTCGAGGAAGAAGATAAGTCCCGAGGGGAGACTCATCGGCTGAACGCTAACGAGTTCATTAGCGATCAGGGAGCCGAATACACGGCGAACGAGCGGGAACGCGACGGCAGCAAAGCCCTCAACATCTCCACCAACGGCCATACTACTGGCCTCACGGAGCAGCTCTTTTGCCTGATTTTCAAGCAATCGAGCCATACCGTTCTTAGAATCATCGGAACCAAGACCCTCCAAAAGACCGGTCTGTTCCCACTTTGCAATGAGAGCAGCGCCTTCTGAAGAAAGGTCACGATTAACGATGCCTTCTGTTAATTTCTGTACAATAGACATTTATAAAACCTCCTTATAATTGTAATAATTGAATGTCATTTATTATTCAAACCTGCTAAACGCAGCATACGATCCATTTTAGGATCGTGTGTTGCCTCGTTGTTTTTCTTAGAGTTGAGTAAAAGCGATGTAGGTCTTGTAACAGCTTCACGAAGTGTTTCTGGGCGGCGGCGATCATTCCGCGCTCCGTTCACTGCGTTTTGAATTGTTTCAAAAATCATGTTCGCTTCTTCAACAGAATTGGCAGATTGAACAGCTTCGACAATTTGTTGTTTTTGTCGCTCATTCAAGGAGGCGCTATTCAAAGCCTTGTTTTGATAAACAAGCTTGGCGTTTGCCAAGTTCAACTGAGTCAGTTGAGTCTTGGCTTCAGTCAAAAGAGCATGTAGCTCTTTTGTTGATTCTGTAAGTTCTGAGATCTTTGTCTCATAGAGTGTCACATCTGGCACCACATCTGGTGCAGTAGACTCCTCTTCTAGTTCCTCTTCGTCTTCGTCGAGGTGGGCCGCTTGGGCAGCTGCCATAGCGTCGTTGTTTGCTTGTTCAACGCTATTGTCGGCAGAGTTAAGGGATGACCATCCCTGCGGGCGCGGGGTCATATCAACCACAAGCTCCTCAATCAAGTCATTAATCATCTCTTCAGTAAGGTTAAAATCATCATCTTCTTCTGGGGACATCGATGAGGGTGCTGCGCGGGTTTCGGCGTCCTTGTCCTCTGCGTCATCCTCTTCCTGATTTACTTGGTCTGCGCCGGTGAGACCTGCGGCTGCGGGGGAGTCGACATCACTCACGCCAGTTTGAGCCTCTTCTAATTCTAGAGCGATATCATCGGCCATGGCGGTGGCATCAATCATTTCGTCGCCCTCTACCACTTCGTCATCTTCTTCAAGGCGCGCCTTCAGTTCATTAAAATCGATTTCAATAATTTCTTCGGGAGCATCCAACTCTTCGTTCTGGTGACCATAAGGAACCTCTTTGGCAAACTCCATTAAATCTTCATCGGGGGTGCCTTCTCCGCTTTCAGTACCAAGCCCTAAATCTAAATCCTGCTCTAGGAGAGTGTCGAGCGCGCCCTTCACTTCGGCGGCATACTTCTCCAATACAACATTTTCCGCATTTTTCAATGCGGCATCCTTGAGGGCTTTAGCGTCTACAATCGCTTCTTCTAATAGTGAAGA
>Ga0209756_1001495_pt1 | contig 21540 bp, 32 predicted proteins | sample ETNvirenome_6_85_FD_184071 | JGI IMG/M metagenome (GOLD analysis project Ga0209756, IMG submission 184071) | Marine viral communities from the Pacific Ocean - ETNP_6_85 (SPAdes) (version 3) | ecosystem: Environmental > Aquatic > Marine > Oceanic | place: Pacific Ocean | collected 2013-06-19 | reverse complement strand
CTAGTGAACTTACTTGTAGTAGTGCGTTAGAAAAAATAGTAGATACTCAAGAAGATAAAACAGCTATTGCTTTTAATGGTGTACAAGTAATAGCTTATTACTGTAAGAACAATAAAGGAGATTGGATACCATGATAACAGAAGATAGATTAGAACAGGCTTTAAAGTATATAGCTGATACTGATGAGAGTAGTGCTGAAGCAAGTGCTAATGTTAAATACTTGGATAGACTTCTTAAAAGAAAAAAAGCATTATTCATTACAGGTGAACAAACTTTAAAGTCTATCTCTGCCAAAGAACAGGGATTCTATGCATCAGATACTTATAAGAATGCAGTAGAAGAATTATTTAATGCAGATGTTAAGGCTGCTACAATGGAAAATAAAAGAGATAAAGAAGGTCTTATAATAGATTTATTCAGAACACTAGAGGCTAGTAGACGTAAACATAATATATGATTTATAAGTTTAAAGTATGGTCTTGGAAACCTATGTATACAGAAATTTATCTTGTTGCTTTAGAAGATGATGAAGCTGTTAATACTTTTAAGAAATTAAATAAAGATGAATTTGTTTGGAAAGTAGATTCAATGAGAAATGAAAGAGTTACATATGAAGTAATTAAAGATGCACAGATGGAACCAAGAAAAGATACAGAGAATACAGAATCAAGAACTGAGTCCTGAAATTTGTTTATGGAAAGGTGTTTTTACACAAGCTCTATCAGATGCTATATATGATGGATCTCGTTTAGATTATCTTCATTGGAAAAGAAGAGCCATGGTTTGGCTAACTTCTTATTCAAAAGATTTCCAAATGGTTATGATGTTTGCCGAATATGAACCTGCTTATATGTTTGGTAAATTAACCAAAGCAAATAAAGAAGGATATTTTATAATGACAGAAGAACAAAATAATATCTTATGTAAAATAGTAGAGTATAAACCTAAAGTAAAATATAAACCGAGGTTTAAATTAAAATTTTAATGACAAATAAAGATATGTTTAAAGATACTACTTATCAAAGTTTACATAGACAGGTTGATGGAAATCACTATAAGAAATTTAAAATTGAACCTGCACATTTCATTAGTGAAAATCATTTAGAATGGGCTGAAGGTGAAGCTATTAAATATATTTGCAGACACAAACTAAAAGGTAAAGAGCAAAGTATTAAAAAAGCTATTCATTGTCTTGAGATGATTCTTGAGAGAGACTATGATTAACTTTTTTTCTGCTATACTTAGTCTTATCTTTAAATCTTTTATGCTTATGTTCTGGTAATGTTCTAGCAACAGGGTTTCTGTTAGCTGATTCTTTTAATTTCTTATAATAATTAGGATGATGCCAGGCAAAAGTCATTAATCGTCAGCATCATCTCCAACACAGAAGTCGTCTTCAGTAGTGTATGCCTTTGGTTTACAATTGCAACCAATACAGTCGCAATCCACAACTATTTTGTGTTCGTCATTTTTATTACAATGACACAAATGTTCGCATCTTTTACAATTATTCATATTAACCCTATATACTAAATGGTTTAATTTATTTTTTTATCTTAAAGAAATCTTCAAAAAAATCTTGCCAAAACTTCTGAACTTGTTCTTGATACTTCTTTGCTTTTTCAGGTTGTTCATTGGTAAATTTTTCCACATAGACTTTCCACTCTGCATAAGTTGGAATTTCTAAATCGAATTTAAACATATTTTCTCCTTTCTTTTTCTTAATTGTTTATTCATTTCACTTGATTCCTTACACTATCTATGAAGTTATAAACACGACCAAATTGTTTATCTATATTCATTAGTTCGTTCTGCATCATACTTACTATTGTTTGTATTTCAATTAAAGTAATTAATACCCATGTACTCAAACCCATTAAAATAGTTCCTAACAGTCCAATTAAAACTGTATTAGTTTTCCTTGTCATTTATTAAACATCTTTAATGATGCTCCTGAATTGTGATAACATTTTAAACAAGCTCTTTCCTTTGATGCAAAGTAGACGTATGAATCTGTATTAACTAATTCTTTGTTACACCATTTACATGGTCCAACATTAAATTCTCTATTTGTTTTTACCCACTTTTTCTTTTGCATCTATTTCTTCAGTAGCTTTATCTAAATCATCAGTTGTATGTTCTAATTTTTGCAAAGCTCGTTTAAGTGCAGCATCTTTTGATTTGCCTGCATCTTCGAGTTCTGAAATCTGAGTTCTCAAGTTCCTAACTTGTTCTTTATACTCGTTGATAATTTCTTGGTAATCTGCTTTGAGCATGCATTACTTAGGCTTCTTCATGATATTAGCACCCTTCAATCCATAGATAGCTGAAACAACTCCTATGAAGATTGCTTGATACCAATAAGGGAGATTATTAAAATATGAAAAAAATAGATCTAATCGTTCACGAACATCAGGAGAGTCAGAGAACACAGAATAAGCCAATAGCAAGATAGGCAAAGATACAAGAAGGAGGACAAATTCGTCTTTCCAGCCCTTCTCATTAGTTTCAATAATTTTGCTTTTAAATTCAATTTCGCCTCGGCTCATTTTTTCTGCGTGCACACGTTGTGCATCAGACATTAGCATTTTTGTTTGTTGTTTGTTTTTATATATATGAGTACCAACTTTAAAAGCCATACTCAATAAATTAATTATTGGTAATGCCATTATAATTTACTCCTTACGTGTTTTAGTAATTCAGGAAATTTAGTTTTCCAAATTCCTCTGTCCTGTACATGAGAAAATTCAGCTTTGCCAGTTGCTTTTAATGCAGCAAGAGCTGTAGGATTCTGTTCAAAAGATCTTCTCATAAGACTTCTCATTAAATTAATATTCCAATTATCTTTGGTATAAGTACCTGGAGCTGTAAATTTAGAACCTTCTTTCCAGGGTTTCTTATATATACCTTCATTAATTGTTTTATTTTTTAATGTTTGATAACCATGTTCTACAGAAACAAAGTCTAATTTCTTACCTTTAATATTTAAAGAAAAAGGTCTTTTAGCTAGATTGCTTAGATTAGCATATTGTCTAGCTCCATAGAAAACATTAAGTTTCATTACCATTCTCCTTTTTTAATTTTTTCTAAGGAAGATTTAATAAGAGATGAACTAGCACCTGGCTGTGCAATTATTTGTCCAGGTATTCCTCTTTGTATAGAGTATTGTATAGAATTTGCTGTACCTCTACTTTTACCATCCCAAAAAGCTACTACTTTATCTGAATTATCTATAATAGTTTTATTTCTTGTATAAGCAGCTACTCCATAAGCCTTTCTACTCTGTGGACTATAACGATTAAACTTATCATAACCATATTTTGCTGCTAATTCTAAATCAGGTGGATGTGGTTCATAACCTTTTGTTCCTAATCTAGATAATGCCCATTCTTTTCCAAAACGATCAGCTCCAGTTACTTCTTCACCTGAAACTACTTTTGAAATTGGAGTTTTAGTGTGGATTGTATCTAATTTTTTAAAGACAAATTCTTTTGCACCACTAGGGTTTTTCCAAAATTTTAATCTAGATCCTACTACACCAAGTTTCATTTCTTTTTAAATGTATATACTTTACCTGTTCTTGTACCAACATAACGAAGATGATCTCTCTTCTTCCATCGTTTGTCCCAAGCCCAGCTATTCAATTTACTTCCCATGCTTTCTATGAAGCCGAGGAATTTGTCTCGTAACCATCCCATGCTCTATACATCCCTTCTACTAAAAGTTCATCGGTAAATGGCTGTTGACCATTTTCCATTCTGATTATGGACTTTACCAGAGGTAAGTAATCTTTCATACTATTTTCTAGTTTGTCCATTGGATTAAAACCTGTTTCTTTACAAACAAATTTAATATAAGCGTCAGTATCATTCTCACTTGGAGGTGCCCATCTTGCGATGATATCCTCAGTTGTGTTCTTTTTGTGGTGAAAACGATAGACTAAGAGTATACGCATTAAAGCCCGTATACCCCAAACGGATTCCTTAAAAACACAAAAGACTGGATCAGATTGCTCTGATGCCAGCCCATCCCAGTCAGTACCTAATTTGATATTGCCTGGATTCTTGTTTCTAATTCCTCTCGGTAATTTTTCTGTTCCATCTGCCATTATGTTTTAATACCATTGGGATCAACTTTGGTAGTCCATTGATGATCACAGCGGTTCCTATTACAGGTCTAGTCTTTTGAAGTTTGTTATACTCAAAAGCTAAACTCTTCATGTTGATTAAACAACCAGTCTGGCAAGCCCATAATAATTCATTAGGGTTGCTCCAATACTGGATACTATATGAAGTATGATAGTGTCCCTGACAGGTACACATCCCATACTGTTGTGCTACTTTAAGCACATCTTTATATTTACCATGGCAGAAGTAAATGTTTTGACCATTAGATGCTTTGATAATCAAATCTTCGTGCCAGGTCCAGCCTGGTCCCACACCTAACATTTCATTATAAGTTTTGAAAAGTTCGTGTGGAATTCCGTGTCGTGTTGCTTTCCTAAAAACTAAACTTCCATGGTTAGAATCTAGCAAATACATTTTAGGAAACATCTTATGTAATTTCTTAAAGAATGTTTTAGCTTTATCTAATTCATGGCTAGGAGAGTACAAGCCTGGATGATGATCGTGAAAAGAAATACTATGCCAATCCAGTTCATCTCCTATATTGACAATACAATCAGGTTTATATTCTTTCCTAATTGCATCTAGAAAGTCAAGTGTATCTGGATGATGATAGGGTGCATGAAGATCGCTTATGCAAAGTATTGATTTTCGAAGCATATTATTGCTTGTACAATTATTTCGTGTATAAATCTAGTAGTAGATGTACAACTTTATGTACTAGGTCTTTTATCAGGTGTGCAATAAAATTTTATATAAACACCATTTCTATTAACCTGTTCTTTTCCTACTTCTATGGTTTTTCTTTTTCCTTCATCATAACCAGCTACCATACAGGCATACCAACTAGAATAAGTTTCAGGCATAACGTGTGGTTGCATACATTGATTATGAACCGCACTACAAAAAAGCATAGTTAGCATAATTTTCATTATGAAACTAATATGCTTTTAACCACCCACATTAGGTTTCCTAACGCCATAAAACTAACAGCCCATATAATCTTATATATTGTATCAATTCGTTTAGCTAAATGGCAAACGTGATTATCTAATTTAGTATTAATAACCTTTAATTCACCATATATTTTAAGAATTTCTTCTTTATTTTCTGTATGTCTGCTCATTAAAATAATGTTTCGTAAGGAGACCTTACTAATCCTTTCATTTTATATTGTGATGTTCTTGGTCCTTTATATCTAGGATGACCAAGTTGTCCTAGTACAAAATCTACTGCTGTATCGGCTGCAAGATCGGCACTAAGCCCATCTCGTTTTAAGCCTTCAGCAACATTTTGTGATGCTGTTTGTAACCATATAGGTAAGAATCTCCTACCAACATGACCACCTATCTTTAAACCCTTCTCAATAGCTTCATCATCTTTCTTAGTGATGTTTGGACTCCACTTAGTAGTTAGGTATTGTTTGTTTGTTAATGTTTCTATAACTACCCTGGGTAATGATCCCATCTTTTTAAGACCAGTAGCCTGTGGAGCTGTTATCCAATGGAAAGGTTCCATTAACTGTTTAGAGAAAGTAAGTACTTCACCATCTCCTAAGTCAATTCTAGTTGGATCTGTATTCTCTAAAATAGAGTGTCCACTAAATATATAGTTTAAAACAGATCCTGCAGCTGCGTATGTTAATGCAGCCTTTGCAAAATAAAACTGATACATTCTTCTTAGACCTGGATCAGATTCAAATGCAGGTAATGATTTTGCAATAATTCTTATATTAGATATTGTCCAGTCTGGAGCAAACATTAGCAATTGCATATAGCCTCTAGAGCCAGGTGCAAAGGTAGTTTGCATTATACTTTTAAGCCAAGGAGTTTGTATCCTGTTCGCTATGTGTTCCCAGTTTTGTCCACCAAATGCATCGTTTGCAAATTGTGATGCTTGTGTAGCTTTTTGATAAATACGTGCCTGACTATCACCAGGCATAATCTTCATAGCATTAGGTTTACCTAAGATAGTATTTTTATTTAAAACTGATAAAAATGTATGTAGTTTAGCTTGTGTAAATACTCTGTCCCAAGTGATAGTATCAAACCATCTAAATACTTTTTCTGCTTTACCACCAGTAGAAATACCAAAGTGTCTTTTTAATGCAGTATCAATTCCTCTTAAGTTATAATAAAATCTATCAAATCCTATATCTTCAGGTGTTGATATTTGTAATCCTGTTCCTCTAGCAAATTGTATAACATCTCTAAAACCATTTTGTTCTAAAAATTCTATTGCATTAGGAAGAGGTGGTCCAATAAAATCTTTAGGTAAGGTAGAAGGAAATTGTTTACTATAAGTTTTAGGATCACTAATTAGTTTTTCTAATTCTGCTTTAGATCTTGGATTTAATACTTTACCAATAAATTTAGGTTTAACTCCAGCAAACCACATACTTTCAACAAGTGCTCCTGCATGAAAGAATGAAAATCCTACAGCTAATCTCTTCATCATTAAGTTAGTAGTAAAGAGTGCTGACATAAAAGGAGCTTCATCAGTAGCATCAAAAACCATTCTTAATGATTTTTCCATTCCCTTATGAATATAAGGAAATCCATCTTTACCTTCAAAATAAGGATGTTTAAATTGTATATAGTTTTGATTGATGGGTGCTTGACCTTTTCTAATAAGAAGGGGGGATCCTGCTATTTTTGAGGTTTCTAAACTTCTAATTAAAGATCTAGTAGATAATGCTTTGCCCGCTGCGTTACCATATATTTTAATTAATTCTACAGGATCATCAAACCCTAGCTTGATTTTAAATCCTTTTTGAAGTCCTGCATTAATATCTCCAAATACACCACGTTTAGCAAATTGAAATTTACCTGATGGACCAGTTATAGTTTTGTCAAAATCTCTAACAAATCTAAATGGTTGTAGTTGAGGATTATAATGTGCCCATAATAAAGGAAGATAATTAGCTCTTTTATTAAAAATTAATTGACCACCATCTTTAGCATGTTGACCAAAAGTTGATTCAAAACTATCAAAAACTTTTCTAATAGCTTCAGCAGCTTCTGGTAATTTAGGATCTATTTTTTTTAATTCATTTATGGATATTGGTTTTAATTTACTATTGTATTGAAATGTTTTTCTATCTACTTTAGCTCTAGTTAAATAATAAAATAATAATTTTCTTGCATCTATAGCATCAGGAATCATTAATTTAATTTTATTAGCTAATTCATATGCAGCAGAGTTTAATTTAACTGTACTAAATTTAGCTGCATCTAATGTTGCTTCTGCTGATATAGCAGCTGCATCGAAATCTTTAGGCATTTGCTTAAGTCTACTAACAAGAAATCTACCTGCCAAATATACTGCTGCACCAGCTCCCGCACCTTTAGCTGTTGCTAATAATTTTTCATCTTCTGCTGTTAAGAATTGTGCAGTAGCACCTATAGCAGCAAGAGAGCCACCAGTTTTAAGTGCTGCATTAATAGACATATCTTTAGCATTTTCATTGATAGTTCTTAATGCTGCAGTCATATCTGCTTTAATATCATCAAATTTATCAGGATTTAATATAGTTTTATATTGTACTTTGATTTCTTCAACAAGATCATCTACTGAACGATAGATACCATTCTCATTAGGATCTAATAATTTTGCTAATTTTTTAGGATCAGCTCCATGTTTTGCTAAAACTTTGCTTTGAATTTCTGTAATTTTAGATGGATGAAGTCCAGTCATTCTTTGAGCTATTCCTCTCATTCCTGCAAAACCTACAGATATTAAAGCTCCTGCTGTTGCACCTAATGTAGTTTCAATACCAACTCTTTTAGGATCTAATGTTCTATCCTCTCCAAGTTGCCATGTAGTTGAAAATACAAAAGGTAATCCAAGAGTAGCTATGGCTCCAACTTTTATATCAGCCATGTTATCAGCTTTTTTTGCTGATACTGTAGTCATACTAAGATTCTTAGCTCTTTTTAATCTAATAGCATTAACGACACCTCTACCTAACCTGTGCCATCCAAGAGGCATAACCATAAGCCATGGATCTGCCATTAACATATTAACTAATTCCGCACCAAACATCTTAGGATTGGCTTTAATCATATTACCAATTTCCTTAAAGTCTATTGATAGAGAGCCTTCTTCCAATAGATAACCAAATCGTTTTAATTTACGTTCAGCTTCCTGGTAGATTTTAGATCCTTGTTGATCTGGATTATTTCTTATCCATTCTAATGCTTCCTGTGCTTGTTTCTTTTTAGTGTTACCTGTTATCCATTGATAGAAAGATGCAGGTAAGGATTCCTCTAACATTAAATGATAGGGGTTCCTTAGAGACTGGAAAAATCCAGGCGTTGCATCCTTGACTGGTTCTTTTAAACCATCAGGTATTGAACGAACTGGATCTCTAAGTTTGAATTCATTAACATTGATATCATTAGCCATTTACTTTTTAGTAAGTTTTTTCTTCCATATATCCCATTTAGGATCAGTATAAAATTTCTTTCTAGCAAAGAAGGAAGTTTTTCTAGTTTTAGGATGAGTTAGTCTTTCTATAAACGTAGTTCCACCTTTTATTTCTTGAGTTTTGCCTTTTGATAATATTTTACTTACACTATGAAATGGATCAAAACCTTCTCTTGGTTCACTAGGTAAACCTTTTCTTTTAGCAAATCTCATTGAGGTTAATCCCTTCATTGATTCGCTTTCTTCAGAAGTAAAAAACCCAGGTTTAAGTTTAGAAGGTTTTATTTTTGGTCCTTTAACAACTCCACCAATACCAATATTTAATTTTTTACCTAATTTTTTAGCACGGATTAAACCTGTTTTTTGAGCTATACCAAATTCTTTAGTTAATGCTTGATCAGTAAATTTTTTAACTTGTTTTCCAAATTTAGTTCTTTTAATAACTGTTATTTTTGGTGGACTTGGTTGTAGTCTAGTAGGAGGTTTAGACCAAACAGTGGTTTTTTTGAAAAGTTTTTCTCCTTTTGCTTTTCTGATTTTAATATGCTGTGCAACTTTTGTTCTTACTTCTTTTCTCTTTCTGAGAAAAGTTGCAGTTTCTGTAGTTCTACCTGCTTTAAGAGTTAAGTCTTTAATTCCTGGATGTGATGGATCAAATGGAGGTTGTATACCAAATATTGATTTTTTTTTAGGATCATATCTAAATAATTGTCTTTTTTTTTGTTTAATTATTGCTTTTGGTTTATCAGGTTTAGATGGAGCAACTTTCTTAACTCCAGTAAACCTTTTAGATACACCTCTGATGATGAATCTTTTAATCATAATGTTTATTTGTTAATTGTTATTCGAAATATTCAGGGAATCTATTTCTGAGAATCTTCTCAGATCTAGTTCTGGATACTTGTTGTAATTGTGGATTTGCTGCTAATAGCATAGCAAATATTCTTGAGTCGTCATTGGATAATATCTTGCCTGATTCTTTTGGTAGGAAATACTCTGGTCCACCTTCTCCTACGATTGCATGTTGTCCTTCTTGTATTTGACCACCTTGAGCAAAACCTACGTAGCCTTTTAATGGATTTTTTTTATTAATTTTAGGTTTATTGCTGTCCAGCGTTGGAATTTCTTGTGTAGTTTGTAATGTAGAATCTGTAAACCAAGTACCACCTTTTTTCTTAAATCTACCTTTGTCAAACATACGCTTAAGAATTTGAAGTTTTTTTGTTGTATCGTATACAACTTCAGGTGCACCTGGTTTTTTGTTTTCCTTTAATTTTTTAATTTCTTTCTGTAATTCAACAGCTATTTCTTCTGATGCTAAATCCCATTTGAATTCCATTTTCCTTTCACCTTTAAGAAAACCCAAGAATTTTTCTGCATTACTAGGACCAGATATATCCATTGATTGTAATAAAGATTTAACTTCTGCAACATCTGTTGCTGTAACTTCAATAGGAGCTTGTTCTCTGTCTTTTAATATTTGTTTATAATGAGAAGATATACCTGCTGCTTTCATTACATTATTTAATGCACCAGATCCTAAAGTTTTACCTTCAGCTCCAGCTTGCATGAATGCTAATCCCATTGTAAATGCAGGGTTAGCCATAAGACCTTCAAAACCACCTTTTTCTTTCCAAGATGCTACAGCATCAGCCATGTTGAATTTAGAATTAAACTTATTAGCTAGTCCTTGCCACCAACTAGGATCTTCTCCTTGTTTAGTTCCAGCTCCACCTCGCATAATATCATCTTTATATACTGTATTAGTTGGTGCATCAGGTGTTTGTTTTTTTGCTAAAGCTGTAGCTCTAGTACCAGGTGTTATAAGATTTCCTTGTGCATCTTTTGGATATGGTCTACCTAATCTATCTTTTGCTGGACCTTTAGGAGCTTGATCATAAGTTCCTTTTTGAGTAATTTGTCCTAGTCTATTTTTTGTATCTGGCATTAATCCTGTATAAGCATTATCAGGAGCTTGATAGCCCTGCATACCTATTCTAAGTCCAGGTCTACCACCAGCTATTTGTAATGATTCTCTATCTTCTTTATTTTGACTATATCTATTTTTCCATTCTTGCCATGTGTCTAATAAACCCATTATAATATTCCTTTATTTAAACTGTTGTCTTTTAACCAATTGTAAAACGGACTTTGATTAACTGCCAATTGTCCTACTGAACCAGGATTACCAAGTGTCTGTGCTACTTTAGCCTTTGCGTTAGCATAAGCTGAATGAAAGTTAAATCCTTGTGTCCCTTGTCCTAAATTTGCATACCATGCAGCTGCAACTGAAGCAGGTTGTCCTGTACCTGAAGCTATATAGGGAGCAGCGGGAGCTAATTGTGTCATAGCTTCTCTTTCACTAGGTGTAGCTCCACCAGTAAGCATTCTATTTCCACCTTCTCCATAATCACCTGTTCTTGGATTATATACATCTCCTGTATAACCCAATATATTCATGGCTTGTTTATTTTTATATTTATCGTGTAAACCTTTACCCATTGTCATTAGAACTCCGCCAGATTTAACTACTGTATCTAATGGATTATTTCTAAATTGATCTTCAAAAGTTTGGGCTGTATCTTCATTAATACTGGAAGTATATTTACTGTATTTTGTTTGACCTTTTACATAATCTAGCGAAGAAGATAAATTATCCATAACAAAATCTTTAGCCTGAACATCACCTGTTCCCTGTTTGGTTCCAACTAATTGTGAATTTTGTATAGCTTGTAATTGGTTTAATGTATTTATTTTATCTTTATCGCTTACTTCTCCTGAGTTTAAATAGGCTTCTAAATTAGATTTTTGATAATCTGCAGCTGATATAGTTCCTGTTGTTTGTTGAACATCAAAAGTTCCAGTTTCTGCATTATAGTTATTAGATGTTATTTGACCTTGACCTGCAGCGTCACTTTCATAATCAAATTGACGTGCTCTTGCTTCTCGATCAAGTTGTTCTTGATTTGTAATTTGTGTTGGTGTATCTGCATGAGGTGAATGAGTCTGTCTATCATCACCGCCATTGCCGCCATTGCCGTCATTGCCGCCTGAAGGTCCACCTACATCACCTCTATCTGGTCCTCCATAACTTTCAGAAGGAGAATAGCTTTGATCTCTTGGTGGATAAGCTGGTATACCTGAATTGGTTACAACTTCTTTACCACCTTGATCTACTAAAGATTTTCCTTCATCAGGTGTAATGTAAGCTAGGTAATGGCTTTTGCCATCTACAACTTTATTTACAGGTGCGTCTGAGACGCTACCACCGCTACTTGGCATTGATTTTCCTTAATTGATTAATGCTATAAGAATAACAATAACTATAATAACGCCTATAGTTATTTTTTTATGTTCTTTAGCTAGTTTGTATATTTCTTTAATTTGTTCCATTATAATAATCCTCCTAGTAATCCCATTCCACCACCAATAAGTGCTCCCATGCCTCCAGTCATTCCTAACATTGGACCTAAAGCAGCTCCTGACATAGCTCCTCCTGCTGCCATACCCATAGCATTAGGCGGTGGTGCTTGTGTTGTTTGTTGTTGAGTTGGTAATCCAAAAGCAATTGGTGCAACAGTATTATAATACTGAGACAATGCTTGTTGGGGTGCCATTTGTTGTTGAGCCTGTATATCTTCTAAAGCTCCTCCTACTGCTGTTAAACTTGGTACTCTTTGAGCAGTTTGAAGTTGTCTTCCTCTTTCTCTTTCCAGTTGACCAAATGCATAAGGTAATGCTTTTTGTGCAACTTGTCCTGTTACTGTAGCCTGTGAAAGAGGACTTCCTGGAGTTCTACCTGCTCCACTAAATTGTCCAGCAACATTAGAATATATATCTTGAGCAGATTGTGCAATCATAGGAGATAAGAAAGGATTGGTATACTGTCCTTGTATAGTACCTAATATTTGTTGGTTAGCAGCATTAGCTATTTGCTCTTGCGATGCTAATCCTTGTAATGTTTGTGTTGTTGGTGGTACATATCCTGCAGCAGATGGACCTTGACCATAGATTGTACCTGCTTCAGATAAAATCTGATTTAATCCAGGTTGTGCTGGTCCATAAGGTTCTGCTTGTTGAATGGTAGTGGTTTGTCCACCGCTACCGCCTGATGATCCTCCTCCTATAAAACTCATTTTTCTTTTTTCTCCTTTTGTTTTTCTAATAATACATGGCTTTCTTTATAACCGAATGGTTTCATAACTCTTTTCCATCCTGGTCTTGCAATCAATTCTATTGAATCGCATTTGTTTATCCATGCAAAATCTTCTATGTGCTTAATTAAACCTTGCCATTTTTCACGATGTTTTCCTGTCATAATTTTGATATTCAAACATCTTCTTAATGGTCGTTGTATTATTTCTGTTACCACTACTCCATAGTATTTGGAGTCCTTATCAGCTTCTGAATCCCAAAGAATCCATAACTGCATTTTTGTTTCTTTAATCCATTTCTTTATATGTTCTGCTAAAGCATATCCATTAGATCTGTTTAAAGCATTGGCAATATCAGTTCTAACAATACTCCAAGCAGGATCTAAACTTTTTACAGGTATATTAATTAATTGGATCACGTAATAACTAAATAACTTATTCCTATATGTGTTGAATCTGAAGAACTCATTGTAGCTTTTAAACTGTCCGATGCTTCTAGCACTAAAGGGACTGTTAAAATCTCAACTGCAGTATTAGCAGAAAGTATTTGAGTTTTCAATATTGTATATTCTGTGCTGGCTGAATTATCAGATAAATCCATAGATACTGTAGGGGTATTAGCAGTATTGTTAGTAACTCTAATGGATCTTATAATAATAGTTTCAGTAGAAGCTGCTGTTAATAAAGCAGTTTCATCAGTTGTTGCTAATGCAACCCCTTTAAATTTGTAACTATTAGCCATTTATTAATATAACCATGCCTCCCTACAAACATGATTGTTTCTCCTTGTTAAAATGTGATTTGATTTATTCTACTAAATCCCAGCTTGTTGTTTCTTCGTTCCATCTATATGCTTTTCCATCATCAGGATAAGCAACTGATGCTTCTCGCACTTTTTCTCTTGCATATCTTTCAGCCGCTACAGATAAGTTCACCAACGCTTGATTTTTTACATACTCAGCACCTATATTATATTTTTGATGCCATGCTAATGTTCGTTGAGAATACTCCTTGTCTTTTACTAATTTTGATTCAGAAGTCTTAAGTCCAAAAGTTATTATAACACGCCTCCAAGGAGCATCAGGACTAAGCCTGCTTACACCATGAGGAACACCCCCTGCATTTACAAGACATTTATTAAATGTAGGAACTTCTCCACGTAGTCCAAGACCTTCCAAATCTTCATATAAAAAAATACCTCCCCAATCTATATTCCACACAGGATTTAAAAAAAGTATAGAAGCAAATGTGTAGTGTGCATCATCATGCCACCCAATATAGCCTCCTGGTGGGTATAAATAATATTGTGATTGCTGGGGAGGGGTAGCTTCTTCCCATGTTAATCCTGCTTTTTCTTTAAGTGTTTGATGAATAGAAGCAGTAAACTTATCAGGTAATGGTAAAATAGGCACTGGAGATGTAGCACGTTGAATCTGCTGCTTCCATTGGAGACTAGTTTTCCATCTAGGCTCTTGAGTCTTAAGGGAGGCATCTACATAGACCTCAATCTCATTAATTAACTTAAAATCTAAGAAATTATTAAAAGATTTAAGAATTTGTTTCATTTAAATCCCAGCTAGTCGTTTCTTCATTCCAGCTATATCTTTTATCATCATCAGGTTTAGCAACTGGTGCTTCCCAACGACAAGTATCTTCATTTAAAGTCCATGATTTAAAAGGTTTTGGTGAAATAAAAGCATCTCTGGTTGAATCATACTTATATCCTTTACCAGCGTAATTTTTTCTAAAAGGTGTTCCTCCTAACGTATGAACTCCGCCTTTTGTATTATAAGAAGTTTGAACCCAAACATCTCTTGTTTTATATAAAGTATTTAAAAAATCTATTCCAGCTTGTTCGGTTGTTGCTATGTCGTTTGATACAACATGAACAGCTGTAACTTTACTTCCTATTCCTAATTTTGCAAAATGTGCCATAAATTATCCTGTGTAACTCCCATCTGCGTTAAATATTAAAATTGTTTCATCTGCGACACTTGATGTGTCTATAGTTGGCGAACCTGTTGTTGTTCCTGAATAACTTGCATCAGGTATTCTTAAAATTACCACGCCACTTCCACCATCACCAGAGCCATCTACAACTTTTGATGCACCACCACCTCCGCCAGTATTTGCAGTACCATTCCCACCATTTGTTCCACCACCACCAGTACCAGCTGCACCGACAGTTCCGTCACCTGGAGAGCCACCACCTCCTCCTCCTCCACGAGTTACAGCAGAACCAGTAATTGAACTTGCAAGACCTGCTCCACCATCTCCTCCTGTTCCAGAATTTGATGCTGAATCTCCGCCTACAGCACCAGCACCACCGCCGCCACCGCCGCCATATCCATTTCCATTCGTTGACGCATCTCCACCATCATAACCTTGATTAGCAGTACCATCTCCTCTTGCACCTGATGAACCAGCACCTCCACCACAGCCACCATCACCTCCATCAGCTAGGTTTGTATCACCATATCCACCACCAGCAGAAGTTACTGTCGTTATTCCAGAACCAGATATACTTGAGTCGCTTCCAGTTGAACCTCGTTTTTCAGATGCAGAGCCACTATAATCTGTTGCTGCTGCACCACCAGCACCGATTGTTATTGTGTATTGTGTTCCTGATGTAGCAGTTAATACAGTTTCAGTTGAAGCACCTCTTCCAGATGTTTCTGAACCAAAGGAATTTCTATATCCTCCAGCTCCTCCACCACCACCATAAAGAAAGGCACTTCCTCCTCCACCAGCAACAACTAAATATTCTATCTCATATGAAGGTGGATTTATTGCTGGAGCGGTGTTATCATTAACTCCTGTAGCCGCTACCCAACCTTGTGTAGCATCTACATAAACTATTTTAATTCCTTGTCGTTCAACACTTAATGTCCCATCATCGGTTGAACCTTTTATTTTTTCTGAACCATCTGCTGTAAGAGTGACATTATTAGTATCCCAAGTTCCAGCATAATCCACTAATTCTATTGTATCTCCAACTGAACCAGCTGGAAGTGTAACTGTACATGCTTGTGCAGTCGTATTGACAGGATAACCATTCCCAGCAACCGCTGTAAATGTGGCTCCTGTTTCTACGGATTGCCAAGATGTGCCACCACCAGAAGCATCTTCAAAAGCTGGAGCTGCACCAGCACCAGCAGAAGTTAAAACTTGTCCATCGTTTCCAGTTGCTATCGCTACTGGATCGCCACTTGCATCGTATGAAATTATATTACCATCAGTTCCTCCAGCCATGTATGCCAAAGTAACTGCATTGTCTTTAATAGAAACCGCTCCTGAACTAACATCAAAATCTGATGAGCTAAAAGATGCAACACCTTTATTGGATGTGCTGGCATCTTCACCAGAAATAGTAACTGTGTCTGTGGCTGTTACCGCAGTATCAATTCCTTCTCCAGCAGCAACGACCATTGTATTGCTATCTGCTACTGTTTGAGTTGCTGAGCCATCGGACAATGTAAAATTAGACATTGTGCCTTTTGCATCCAACTGGGTTTGAATATCAGAAGTAACTCCGTCTAATCTTTGATACTCTGCATCGCTGACTGTTCCATCTGCAATTTTAGCCGCACCAATGCTGTTTACTCCAATGGTAATTGTTCCAGCAGAAGTAACAGGTGTGCTGGCAATTGTAAATTCTGATGATCCAGCGTCTCCTAAACCTACTGAAGTTACTGTTCCAGAATTGGAAGGGGTAACTCTACTAAATGAAATTGAATCTGAATCTAATGTTGCATCGTTATCTGTAGTACAAAGCCAGAAAGTATTATCATTGGTTGTTCCTTGATTGATAATAACCATCTGTCCAGATAATTCTGAAATGGTATTGAAATCCGTATCTCTGCTAGCTGCTCCTGATGCAACAACGGTATAAACTCCGTTCTGACTACCAGTAGACTGATCTTTAAGTAAAACCCTATCCCCTGTTGCAAGGGTAACACCGTCTAGCGTATCTCCGTTTTCAAGTGCCGATGCAATGGTTACGTTTGCAGTTGATGCCGCTTCGCAAAGGATTCTTGTTTTTAAACCTGTAACAAGATTGTCAACATAGGTTGTTGTAGCCTTTGTGTCCATTTGGGTTTGAATGGCAGAACTAACACCATCCAGATAACCCAGTTCTGTTTCTGTTACATCCGATACTGCAACTTTTTGAGAGGCATTAGAAATGAGTGCCCTAGTTGCTGTTAGAGATTCTGTATCAATTGTTGTAGCTGAACCTGTAATAGTTGCTTGCTTAGCATCTAGTTGTGTTTGAATATCTGCAGATAACCCATCTAGTCTTTGAAATTCTGCATCACTTACTGAACCATCTGCTATTTTTGACGCATCTATAGCTGCTGAACCATTTATATCTGCATCAACTATAACTCCTGATCCAATTGCTGCTGTTCCTGTAGTTCCTATTGAAATATCGCCTGATATAACAACAGGATTAAAATTTGATCCATCACCAATAAGTGCTGCACCTGACGTATTAGTAGTCATTGTAAGATCATCACCAGTAATAGTTAAATCACCAGCAACTGTTACATCGGCTCCTGACATGGTTAATGCTGTAGTTGGCGTTGTGCCTGATTTAATTAAAAGTTCTCCACCAGATTGTGAAAGACTACCATAAACAGTCCCATCATCCTTTAGAGTAACATCTGCACCACCAGCGTCTAAAATAATATCTCCTGAAACATCTAATGTGTAATCTCCTGTAATAGCAAGAGATTCTGGAGTTGCAGTATTTATTGCACTTATAATTCCTATATGAACTGATGTGATAGCTTCATCGGATAGTGATCCTGAATCCCAAGAAACATTAACTGTAGTATTTGTAGAAAATGAACTTGAAGAAATCGTTCCATAAATTGTACCAGGTGATGATGCAACTAATTTAACTCTACGCCCTGCATGATAAGGAGTAGTTACATCCACTCCATCAATTGTAAAACTTGTAGAAGATGCGTAAGTTGCTGTATAAGTGCCAGCTCCATCCCCATATTCTATCCATTCAGCAGAATTATAAAACTGCCTAATGTCTGCCATAATATCTCTAAAAGCATTATTGATATTTGATGGCAACATTCCTTCTGCTACAGATACTGAACCTGTAGAAGTAGCTGTATTATTTGCTGCTGTTGTATCGTATTTTCCTATATATGTTCCTGCCATTTATTCTCCTTAATTCATAAACCAGTTAAATGCTTTGTTGTTTTCTGTATTATTTTTATTAACTAAAGTATTTACTGCTTCTTCTAACTGTCTTTGAAAGTATTCCTGTGTTTCCATTGAATATCTTACATTGTCTATATTAACTGTATCACTCATATTATAACCATTTTGTTTTATCTACAAAAGAACCATATCCTGTTTTCTTTTTACCTAATCTATAAAATTTACTAGATTCAATGTTAGCTCGTTTGGATTTATAAATATGTTTTAATTCTCGTTTTCTTTTTTTAAAGCCGAGCTTTGAATATTTTATAATCTGCTGACCTATTTTAACATATGGTATCATCTTATTCCTGCTTTTGTTGCTGAAAGATCTATGCCTTGTGCATGATCAAAATTTATTCCTGATGCTATCTTAACATTAGTTCTAATATATCTTCCTGATTCTCTAACAGGATTAACACCACTTGTTACTGTAGATACTGAAGAAGATTCTGTAGCTGTATCTTGTAGTCTTTCTCTTGTTTTAATTGTAACAGTTGATGCTGCATTTATAATAGGTCTAACACCTAAAATATTAGATCTTAAACCTGGATAAGGTTCTACTTCATCTGTTTCTATTTCTGATATATTTGAATTACCTGAAAAGATTGCTGCTTTATAATCTGAATCAACAGCTCCTAAAAACATTTGTCCACCATTCCAAAAATCTGTATCTAATGATGCATTAATATTTTCTAAATTTGTAGATATAATATCCATTAATTCAACTGTATAAGCTCCTATAAATTGAGAAAAGATTGAACTAGCATCAGCTTCAGCTAAAGACCATTTCTTTGTAACATAGTTATAAATAATAATTCTATCACATATACCTGTTGTATTAGTTGTATTATTTATACTAGGATATAACCACATAGCTAATTGATTGAAGGGATCTACTGCTGCACAAATTCTATCTGAATAGGCTTTATTAAGATTTAAGTCAAAGAATCTATTAATTTTTTCTGCACCAATTGGAAGTATTGTATCACCTTGTATTTCATAAAAACCATCGTCTGCATAAAAGAATACTCGTCTATTATCTTGGCATACTGTTCTGCCATATATAGCTCCTCTATTAGGTGAAATCACAGATAATCTAAATACTACAGATCCACCTACATAGTCCATACGAATGATTTGGTTTTGTCTAAATATGTAACCTACTTCACCTGATGTTATATGAACTATTCTTCCACCAGAACCAGGTAAATCTTGTAAGTCAGATTGTTTACCTGACCATGATGCAATATCATTAATACCTGACCATTGAATTCTGTTTGCTGTATTTGTAATATTTCCTGTAACTAGAAAATCTCGAACAACTCCTGAAACTTTAAATACGGGTACTGTTCCTGCAGTAACAATTGTACTTAGATCAGCAAAAGCAGTTGAAGTTCCCATTAAATAATATTGAGCTGGATCTACTCCATTACTTGCAATAATGTATTCACCAAATTGTGTGAATGTAATAAAATCAGTTGTTTCACCTGTTAATGGAGTTCCTCCATCAAAATCAGTAACAGCCATTCTAGTAGTATCTGAAGAAGTAACAGTAAGATTATCATTACCTATTGCTGCTCTTGTAACAGTAACTACATTTGCTGCTGGATTAGCTGCTGAAAAATCGGCATGAGCATTAATACAAGTAAATATATTATCTGCTGTGGTATCGTTAGATTCGTTATGAAAAAATTTATTTGCATCAGGAGATCCAGCACCAGCACCTTGACAAGTAAAGGTAACTGTTGTTCCATCATTTTTTGTTAGAACAAGAGTTGAATCAGTTGCTATGTTTGCATAATCTGTAACTGTAATTGTGCAAGTAGCATAAGAGTTTGATAATAATGTTCCCCCTGCACCTACATCAGTAAATGTTCCTGATGTTAATTTATATATAGTATCTTTAGTAGCTACAAAGTTATAAACTGTATTAGAGTTATCTCTAAATGAACCTGCTCCTCTAGAATCTTTAACACAAGTATTTGAACTATAATCAACTAAAGAAGGAAATTTTTTATAACTGTTCTGTGCATAGTAGACATTAGTTGCTACGTTAGCACCTTTCTTTAGGTGGTCGGGTTGATCAGGTAGCCATTCTCCAAAAGGTAGTTGCATAATTTAATTCCTTAAAATGGGATTATATCCCCTTTTTTATAAGTCATCCATCCAGAAGATTTTATTCTTTCTGTTCTTCTAGCTGATTTTACTAAAGATAGTTTTGATTTATGTTTTTTTAGATATTTTTTTCCTACTTTTGTTAAACCAATATTTTTTTGTGGTATAACGTGTCCATAAATTGAACCTAAAGCTCTATCAATTCTTTGTCTACCAAATTTAGTTGAACCATCTTTAAAAAATGTTTTACTAACTGATGCTAATCTTTTTTCTTTTTGCCTTCTTACTGCTTTTGAAACAGCACCAGTTATCATTCTTATTCCTCTAAATCTAGGCATTATCTGTTCCTATAAAATGATAGATCGGTTTGTATATCAGCTCTTTGTACTACGGGAGCTCCACCATATGAATCTTGTTTATCATTATTTTCACATCGTTCTAATGCTGCGATATACATTTGTAACCAGTTCTGTACTTGTTGTGGATCCATTCCACCTAAGAAATTAGATGAATGATAAAGACTTCCATACAAATAAATACCAGGATGTTTATCTAAAATATAATTGGTTGCATTAGAATCACTAAGAGCTGCGATATTTTTGTAATATGATAAGTAACCAGTATAAGTAGTATCAGGACTAGGACCAAATCTGAATTGTTCAGTTTCATCATCTGCCTCTATTGTATAAGAACGTGGTCTTCCTGTTCTTGAACCACCTCTTATTTCAAATAAGTTATGGGGTGTAATATATTCTAGTGGATATTTGGTACTAGATAATAAAAGATAAAATGATCTTACAGAAATAAATCCTGTTGGTACAGTTTCAGTTTCTTCATCAATAGTAACAGTATCAATCTGTTCCATTTGTCTTATTCTTAACTTAGCATTAAAATCTGCTTCGGTAAGTTTAATGAAGTCATCAGCTATCTCATCGGTTAAATCACTTCTATTTAACCAGTTAGCAATTGATGCTTTTAATTCTGTATAGGTTGATATAGCCATTATAATTTTCCTTCTGCAGTTCTAAAATATCTAAATTCTGAGCTATTCAGTTTTGTTCTTAAAATTTTGTTTTGTGTTTCTTTAGGTAAGGCAAACCAGTTACGGGATCCATTATATTCTTTAGTCCATATTTGTAATATAATGGGTGGGACACTTGCTACTCTTTTAAAATCTTTTGAAGCTGTATATCCTGTATTATGAGTATATAACTTTTTGTTTCTTTCTAGTACAGGATTAATGTTCTGTTTATTATGAATAGTTAGTTTACCATCTGATTCTTGTATATAACGAGTCTTACTAAAATCAGCATTCCATTCGGTAGCTCTTACCTTTGCCATTATTCAGTCAGTTCAGATATGTATAAATTAGCTGTACTAGATCCTAGTATAGCAGCAACTTTTTGACCTTCTGAAACTTTCCAATATTCAATCTCATTAGCAGGTAAATAAGTTTTACTTGTAGTAGCAGTTGGTGATGTACCAAATGTTATATA
>Ga0209756_1001491_pt1 | contig 21562 bp, 24 predicted proteins | sample ETNvirenome_6_85_FD_184071 | JGI IMG/M metagenome (GOLD analysis project Ga0209756, IMG submission 184071) | Marine viral communities from the Pacific Ocean - ETNP_6_85 (SPAdes) (version 3) | ecosystem: Environmental > Aquatic > Marine > Oceanic | place: Pacific Ocean | collected 2013-06-19 | reverse complement strand
ATCCTTATTTACTATCGGTAGAATCATTATTCTCGTTTAATTTGATTCTTATATTAATTTCTTTTGCATTTTTTGCAACATTACGCTCAATTAGATTAACAAATCTTGTTACTTGTTTTTCTAAAGACGTAACTCTGTCAATAAGAGGAGATAGATCCTGTTGTACAATTTGTGGAGGTGTAGTAATCTGTTGTTGTATTTGAGGAGACGGAGATTGAGGTGATTGGGTCGGCGTCGTTGGCTTATAAATTTCATTATCAATAGGAATATCTTGTAAAGCTGACGTCTTTTGTACAATACCGGTATTGAGAGTTTGAGCTTCTGCGTTTACTTGATGTAGTAACATTCTCTCTAAGATATTTTCTTGTACTTCTTCTTCAGTCATTTTTTTATAAAAGGGGGAGGTTACCCTCCCCCACATATTTTTAATCCAAGCTATCAAGTAGCTTTTTTACTTTATCATCGTCTACAGCAGTATCAGATGACTTTGACGATGTTTCAATATCATCAAAATTAATGTCATCGTCTTCTTCAGCCTTTGTAGACGTTGCTGTTGGTGCTACTGGTTCTGGAGCAGACCCATCGACACCATGATAATGCTCATTAAGCATTGTCGTTAGCTCATCGTAGCTTTTTACTGGAAAGACATTTTCAAGATCATATACATTATCATAAACGTCTTTTACTGTCTCCGTGGTAACACCAGTGAGCTTAGTTGGTGCGGCGAATCTCGAACTAACATATGTTGGATAGCCGCCCTGCTCTTCAACCTTTACCTTCAAACTACAACCATTTTCAGTAAGATCGAAAATACGTTCACCAAACTCATCTGAGTCTTCACCTTCAATCGCTTCCATAATAATCTTATGAAGCTGTCGACCAAAACGAAGGATTTTAACCTTACCTTCATTCTCTGGGTTCTCAGGATCCTTAGCTACATATACATTGATGAGCCAATTTTCCTTTCGATTTAAGGCTCGCGCCTTTTCCTTCTCTTCCTCAGTACCGGTCCTAGAGATCTTATATCGTGCTTCAGCAATTGGATCTCTATCTCCCCATGTTTGTGGACTAATTGCACTCTGGAACTGTCCAGTTGCCTCACTCACCCAACCATGTGAATAGTAATGAAAGAATGTTTTACTAGGTTCCTTAACAAAAGGAACCAATCGTAACACGTATGTGTTACCCGTCTTCAACCGCATAATATTGCTAGTTGTGCTACTACCTTGTGCTGGTTTCGCCAGCGCATCCTTAATTGATGCAAACATACTCGTCGTCATATTTTTAATATTTTATCTATTGTTTTTATAAGTTTAATACTCAACGGTTTGATTTTTGTCGAGAATGTGAATCTCGTTCTCAAACTGCTCAACATATTATAAAAGCTTTTGTATGCAAATTCAACTATATTTTTTTCTAGCTGAATTTTATTTTCACATAAGTCGAGAGCGATTAAACTATACAAACTAATATTACCTTGTTTAAGGTCTATAATATAATTCGGATATATTCCTTTTTGTAAATCTAAGTATTCTTTGCATGATTTAATATTATTATCTGCACATTGCTGATAAATATATTTCATGCTTTCTCTTAATCTAGTAACATTAAATGGATGATCAGCGTTAGTTAATTCGAGTTCTTCAACGTACTTTCTATACGTTGATACCGCGTTAAATGTACTATAAAATTTTAAAGGTACATATTTTTCTGAATATAATTCATATGGAGCTTTAAAGAATAAGTCAACATCGATTTTTTTGCTCCTTATAGTCTTAGACACTTTCTTAATTAAGACATATTTTTCAGAGTCTAGTTTGTTAAAGTTCCTCCTAGGAGTGAAGCCCTTATTTCTTCTAGTTGTTTTTAGATAAGCATTGTATATATTTTGTTCATATATGCTTAACGCAGATTCAGTCATAGATCGAGAGAATTTTTCTTTAAAAATTTTGTTATATATTTGCTCTTATACAAATACGGATCGTGTTGTAAGAATATTTTTACCAACTCAAAGTTAGTATCTATTATAAGAGATTCTTTAAATAACTCTCTATATTTTTTCTCTTTAAGAACCAATAAAAAAACGTTTGCTAAATTTAGTTTTTTATTTTCGCATATAGACACAAAGCTACATAAAGTCAGAAATTTATGTACAATATCTTTACGTTCTAATAATGTATATGGATCATCCATTTACTGGTACAAATTTCTTACTCAGTGCAAGAACGGTTTCGTTTAATTTACCACCAGCAGCATATTCATGGCCTCCACCGTCACATATCTTTTGAGCAAACTTCCCTAGATTCAACTCAACAGTTCTATTTTTACGTAAATATACTCTGTTATTTTTTAAGTTTATCATTAAACATACATCACAATCATTGTTATCAATAATATATTGACATAGGTCATTAACATATTCATTTCCAAATGTACTAATGAACTTATATTCCTTGCCGGCGATCTTTAGTGTTGATTTATATAAGATAACACTATCTCTAATTTTCTTAAATTTATAAAAATGATAACTTATGATCTTATTTTGGTCGTTAGTAAATCCATGAAAACCAGTTTCAAAATCATTAATAAAGTTTTGTAGTTTGTCTCCGTTTTTATACCAAAGTAAAAAGTTTAATTTATTGCTTTCTGGAAATTTTAACTCATAACAATCATAATCATTAGCAAGTGCGATTAGTTTTTTCTGCTCATTAGTAAGATTAGCGCTATTTTTGTAATGGCGGTATATCAACTTACTACATGACGTACATTCCTTATCAATTATAGTCGTTGCGTTTTTGTATTTCTCATCATGAGATTTATGATGATCAAATATTGTTACATTTTTCTTATCAATGAGATCTTTTATTTCAGTAGTGTCTAAATCAAAGAAATAAACGGTCTTATAATCTGATAATTTATTACGCTTTAGCCACGCTAAGAATTTCTCTCTTAAATTTGAGACCTTAATAGTAATCGCTTTTGATCTAGTTTGAGTTAACCAACTGTATGCTAAGTAACTACAGCACCCATCTAAATCTAAGTCTGTAAAGATTATTTCATCTTTTGACATTGTATATATTTACACAACCCTTCCGAATTGTACAGCATCGTCTTCAGCTGCATTGATATCATCGTTAATATTAAGATCATTGTTCTCTGTAAGAGTTAATGTATTATAGTCAATACCTAATCGAGTACTTCCTGTATTAGATCCAAATCGGTTCTTAATTATACCTATATGTAGTGCACCGTCTTCTTCATCTTCTTCTGTTCGCCAAATGCTAACAATAGCATCGGCAGTTGCTCCTAACCCGTAACTCTCACCAATTGACTCAAGACCAGGGCCTCCTGCTGTGTTACCATAACCAGTTCTATTGACCTGAGTTGCTGATATAATAGGACATTCAAAGGTATAAGACATAGCTCTTACTTGCTCAGATATATTTTTAATTCTTTCGTATGAATTATTGCCATAAGTACTAGCCATTAAGTTCAAATAGTCTAATACAATAATATCTGGCTTAAATTCTTTGTTTATTAATTTTTTAATAAATCCTTCCAATTGTGGTGGTGTAATTGAATTTGGTGCAAATTCTTTAATAATCATATTTGCTCTAGGGTGAAGCATTTTAAACTTACCTACACTTTCCCGCAAACTGTCAATATGACTATCTAAATGATTAATCGGTAAACCAGTAAGTCTGGATGTAATTCTTTTACTATAAATCATTTCTGACATTTCAAGAGAAACTACTAATACATTTTTACCTTCACCAGCCGCCGTAGTGGCTATGTTACTGAGGAAAATTGACTTACCAACATTTGTAGGCCCAGCGAAAACATATAAGCTTCGACCATCTTCTAAGAATCCACCACCTAAACGTTCATCTAACCAATCCCAACCGGTTTTAATTTTGTGCTCTCGAGTTGTTAAATTAGTTATATGTTGTTCTAGATCTTTAAAATAATTATGTCCTATATTTGTAGTAATAGAAATGTTACATGCTTTATTAAATTTATCATGTATGCTTTTTACATCTCTTTCTTTACTATCAACGATTTCTAAGAATGTGTTAAATACAGCTTGTTCTTGAAGAAACTTTTCTGTATATAAATATAAATCATCAGAAGTAAGATCAGATTCTAAATCATTAGTTACAATTTTACTTTTGTTATAATATTCTTTTAACTGATCAGTGTTTAAATATAATTCTAATTCAGTTCTTGATGGTCGTTTATTGTTCTTTTTATATAGAGCCTGTATTAATTTAATTATCTGTTGAAATTCTTTATTTTTAAAGAATTTATAATTAAGATTATCAATAATAGAATTTAGATATATATCGTCTTCAAGGCAGTTCTTAAAAACAATTTTTTCTAAATATTCAAGATCTATATCTAAGTAATTACTTTCGCTTGTTAGCATGTTTAACAAGAGTATTATAGAAGTAATCTTCTGATTTGCTATACTCTTCTGTGTGGTTGAGTAAGCCAGGTGATTCGTGAATAACGTGAATAGGAGCAGTAATTAGGCGCAATCCGGCTATATGACAATCTAAACAAAATTTTAAATCATAATGATGAAATCCTTTTATATTAGTATCAAATTTTATTTTTTCCTTTGCCATGGATTTTGTTCGAACGGCTAAAAACAGACCATCTAATAATACTACCTCTTTGGGAGTTGCGCCGAATATTGTAGTAGAATAATCTGTTTTGGTTTGATAATGAGATACTACTCCAGATAGGGATTCTGGTTTACATAATAAATGCCATAGGCACGGTTTTTTAACTTGTAGCTTACTGCCACCTGCTAGGCCCACTACATCAAACCCTTGCTTAAACAAATTACGAATTTCTACTAAAAAATTTATACTATCAATAAATACATCATCGTGTATAAATAGAATACAGTCGTATTTTTTAAAATTTTCTGGTGTAAGGTAATTGTTATAAACTTTACATAATCCGCTTGTATTTTTATATGTAGGTTGAAGGTCAAACGTAGTTATAGTGTTTTCTTCATGATGATGTAAACTTTTAGATAATCTAGAATTTATAAATTCAGCTCTTGTAGATTGTGTCGCGACTGCGATTAAAGTTTTCATAAAAAGAATGGAGCCGTATTTGGTTCAAATTCATCTACCTTATTAAATGTATTATTAGTGAAATTGTACTCTAATATATCACCTTCGTTTATATACTTATATCCCAGGTTGTTCACTCGCTCGTGGTCAGTTTCTGGTTGCGCGGAACTAAAATCTCCTGCGTTAAAAAATACTGTAGACCCAGATCTAAATATACGCAAACATCCGTGATTAGCATCATAATACCAGCAACCAAATGTTCCTTGTAGTGCGGATATTGCATCATTGAATCCTATTTTTTCTATTAAAGGCAAGATTACATCACTATCTACTTTACTTTTAATATTTAAATTATACTCTTGTATTAATTCTTCGTGATTAGATAACACGCCGTTATGCGCTATGTATTTGTTTTTTAGATTAAACGGGTGAGATGTTTCTATATGAAATTCACGAATACTTGACGTTGGAGATTGTACATGGCCGAGGTAATATATACAAAAAGGGTTTTCTTCTATATGTTTATCGAAATCTTGTTCGTGTTTTGTTGCGACGCGAAGATCGTTTTTCATACCCCCTGGGAATAGCATTGTTACACTGCGTACAAAATTTCCTCGTTCAGAGTTCTTTTTATATAACTCTCTAAATGTTTTAATATTGTTTGATCCAAAAATTCCACACATAACTATTTTAATTGTATAAACTCCGCATTACTTAGGCAACTTAAATCCTTACAACCAGCGTATGAAATAGAACTTTTAAGAGCTTTTTCAATCTCTCTTAATCTAATATTATATTCTGGTGCTAAGTCTATTTCTATTTGTTTACCTTCAACAAAATTTAATTTATTTCTTTTTTGAGTATATGATGTACTACCATAATATTGTTTATGTCCGTTAATATGTTTTGCAGGAGAGTCAATACAACCTGCAAAAAAAGATCCAGCCATTACACAATCTGCTCCAGCAACTAAAGCCTTTGCAATATCTCCAAATTCTTTACATCCTCCATCAGCCATTATTTTAGCTTTTGTTTTGTGAGAACTAATTTTTAATAATGTTGAAAACATAGGTGTACCAAAACCGGTCTTATACCGAGTGGTACATATAACTCCTGATCCAATTCCTACTTTAATAACATCAGCACCAGCGTCCTCTAAGAATTGAAACCCATCATAAGTTCCGACGTTACCAGCAATAACTATTGAATCAGGGAAATGTTTTTTAACAAACCTAATCATACTACCGACTTTTTGATGATGCCCGTGAGCTACGTCGATTGTAATAATATCAATTCTATATTTATTAAGTATAATAGCTTCTAATTGTTCATATGAGTCTCGGTTTACTCCTATACTAACGCTTACACAATTACAATTAAGGTCATTAAGTTTTTGTACTGTTTCAAATACATTATCAAACCGATGCATAATATAAAAATAATTATTATCATCTAATTGCTTGCATAGTTCGATATCTATTACAGTTTTCATATTAGACGGAACTACTGGTAAGTTAAATGAAAACTTACCTAACTTAAAACATATGTTTGCTGATTCTCGAGAATCTAATTCACTGTATTTTGGTACTAATAAAATATCAGAATATTCTAATTCTTTACCATGGTATATCTGTTCGGTCATATTCAATTGGGTCTTTTATATTGTTTTGTAAAAACCCTTGTATGCGGGAACTACAGGCAGTGCAATATCCACATGCCTTTTCTCCACCCTCATAACAAGTCCATGTCTCTTCAAATTTAACTTTATTATACATTCCCATTCTAATAATTTCTTTTTTAGATGCCTTAATTAATGGTGCTTTTATTTGTATTCTATTTTTACGGTTTAAGGCGGTTAGGTTGTTTATGTTTTCTAAAAATTCTATACTACCGTCCCAGTATCCAGCTTGACTATCTACTAGAGCTGATCCATGATATACAGTATCTGCACCGACAGCTTCTGCATACGAACATGCAATAGACAACATCATCATATTACGAAAAGGGACGTAATTTACTGTTTGTGCATCGCCTAATACATCTTTCGCATGAGCTACTTTAATATTATTATTAGTAAGGGAGGATGTAGGAGCAATATCTTTAAAAAATTTAATATCTACAATTTTATGATCCTCTATGTTATTATACTCGTCTACCTGACATCCTGCATACAATAATTCTTTATTATGTTTTTGCCCATAATCATACGTTATAGCATATACATCATCATGCTCCTTACATGCAATGTTTAATATTACTGAACTATCTAAACCACCTGAAATCGGTACTACGGCTTTACTCATGTGGATGTCATCTTTTTGTTAAAGTCTTCAATAGATATTAAATTTAACGCAGATTCTCTGTTCTCATCTAAATAAGAATAAGATAATTTCTCTGGAATTTCTATTAGATCTTGTTGACCTTTTGTTATAATACCTACTCCAACATCTTCAACATCAACAACATACATATTTAAATTTTCATTAGTAGCGCGAAGATGAACCCACTCTTTCCACACATCACCCGTCCAGTAGTCGTGACCGGGATTGGTTGTCACGTACACTGTTCGTGATTGTACTTTCTCAGTCCACGGACACACATCATGACACACGATTGTACCATTATCATTCAAGCACCTTAAACTATTTTGTATATCCTTATGTAATTGTTCTTTTAGATGTAGACCATCAATAAAAATAATATCAAACGATTCTTTATTTGTAGAAAAGAAATCATCAGATGTTACTTGATATGTCGCGGCACATTGTTTATCTGGATCTACACAAACTTTATAGTCAATAACAATATTATTAAAACACCTTTTTTGATCTACTCCTATCTCTAAGTATGTTTTATACATATTTCTATGTATGAGAGTATTAATTATATCCCATCTATTCATATTAATCTTGTTCTAGTATAGCACTATCTTCTAAGGCTTTCCCATATCGGTATTTTTCATTTATAGAAGATTCTAACTCAGGTAAGATACTATTCCACAACTCTTCGTCATTGCGCCAGTTTTTATAGTAACCTAGTTTCTTTTCTCCCATGCTATATGTAGAACCGTGTTGTTGTATTATACCATGAGCAACTGCAATATCTTTTAAACCAGAATATTTTTCTAATCCAGTTCTAAAGTTTAAATATGCTTCTGCTTGTAAAAATGCTGGTATAAATCTATTTTTTACAGTTAACATGCGAAGTGTTACACCAGAGTAATTTCTACTTTCAGTTATCGCTTCATCGGCATCATTAGCCGCATCTGTTCTTTCTTTTTTAGCTGCCATCTGAACTAATAAAGAAGCCATGTACATAGGTCCTGATCCACCTGCTTGTTGCTTGACTAAGGTAGGATGGAGGGCAGCTGGATCAGCATATGTATGATTACTACATATAATAGTAGTACCAGTCACGGCCGCTTTATATGTAATAATACGCATCATAGATTTAAGCTGTTTAGCTCTTAGACCCATGTCCATGGCTCCTTTATTAGCTTCGGCATCAGCAATTTCTTTTGAAGATGCTAAATTGCCTAGAGAATCTATTGATATAATAAATTTTCCGTGAAGCTCTGGTTCCTTCTCCACTTCATCTAAAAATGCTGTGATTTGATTTCGACAATTTTCAACAGTATCTACTGGAACATATTTCACATTTGAAACATCTAATCCAACATTTTCTGCACCCTCCTTCTCAATAGCGACCTCAGTATCAAAGATTACTGGAATCATTCCTTGCTTCTGCGCTTTAGCTAAAACTTTATTTAAAATAAAGGTTTTACCACACTGCGCCTCTCCTGCGAAAATTGTTATTCTACCTTTAGGTACACCTCCATATAGTGATCCTGATAAGATAGAGTTCAATACTAAACAACCAGTGTCAACCCATTCAGTTACATTACTTAGCGTATTTTCTTCTAAAGTAGTCGCGTGGATGTTTAGCTTTTGTAATTTTGCAAAAGCTTTGTCGGCTAAAGATGACATATTAATCCTCGAATAGAGTTACTTCTGGTACTTCCTCTTCAAGAGCTTCTGCAACTGGTTCAGGATTTGGCTCGCCTTTAGTGTTGATCTTCGCAGCATAATGCTCTAGCAGCTTACCGGAAATATTTATTAAGACTTCTACAAACTGTGAGTTCTTATAAGAGAAGACTGGTTGCTTACCATCAGAAAATTCTGTAAAGAATAAAGGCATAACGTCAACTTTCATGTTTGCAGCATCATTCGGTGTCACCATAATCATTGCGGGAGACTTTACCTTAATGCCATCATCCGTGCGTTCTTCTAACTCTCCGAAGCACGTCCTACCAATACTATCAATATAAGTGATAATGTCCATACAAGTATTATAGAACCTGAGAATTAATTTGCAACTTCTAATTTAAAGAAATCAAATAAATCTAAATTCACCGCTTGGCCAGGTTTAAATGACTTCCAATTCACGTTTTCGTAGAAACGATCAATAACACTGTAAACAATTTTGTCGAACATTTTTTCGTAGTCTATTTTAAAATCTTGTTCGAACTCTGCTGGGAAATTGTATTTAAACCCTAATGAGCTTAAACCGAATTTATTAGGTGTTACTGTGTAAAAGTAACGTATTTTATCACCAGAACTAATCCGCTCGTGCTTCTTAGAAATATTATAATGATCTAAAAGCTTATTGTAATATATAGAGGACTTAATATGAATTGGTGTTCCTTTTTTGACCATCCAATCTCTAGAATGTATGCTATATTTTTCATAATTCTTAACACCCATCACAAATGCAATATCTTTTATAGGCAGTGACTTGAAAATTTCATACGTCTCTTCGAAGATTTCATTCGTAGTATTTTGATTCTCAGTCATAATCATATGCTCGATAATTTTCTTCACATACGGCTTAATTGCATTGGGCATAGTGGTACGAACCACTTCTACTCCAGTGTATTTAAATTTGTTACAAACAACTCCTTCATCGTCAAGCTTATGCAAGACATACCGTTTCTTTTGTAAAAAAATACCTTTATCACAAATAGATTCTCGTTTAAAAACAAACCTAGGATCCTTGGTTAATAGGGTATCCTTTGCCCATTTTTCGATATGAACGTTTAAATCAGTTTCAATGTCTTGTACCAATTTATATACTCGTGGATCGATTTTATTATTTTTATGTAGTGGTATTCCTAAATGTTTGAGGATTGGAGTTATTGTACAATATGAGCTATCTGTGTCGTTATATATGATAGGGTCGTTGTTATCTAGGTCTCTGTCTGTTAGCCCTGTTATCTTCTTTACATAGTTTCTAAGAATAATATTACTTTGTTTGATCACATCTCTACCTGTTAGTGTGATTGATCTTGCGATGTCTCCATCACCCATTTGCGAGATTTTATTACCAAAATAACCATAGATTCTGTTAATAAGAATCTTTAAAGTGAATTGACCAATCCACAGTTGATCTACTCTAAGCTTAGTATCTTTTATCTTTTTTTGTAACTCTGTGCGCAGCTTATCATCTGTTTCTTGTTCTAATTTTACACCTAACTGATGTAATTTTTCACGAGCGGTGTTCCATTTTTGTTTTTTTAATACGCGGAGATCATAAAAATGATCTGTAATTCTAGGAAAGATTCCTTTAGTTTTTTGTGAAAATAATTTTTTAGCACGAGTGACTGCTATTTGATTTTTCTTACACCATTTATTAAAATCCTCATAAGACATCTCAATATCTTTATTATTAACTGTCTTGACAAAGACCTTACCATTATCTGTACCAACGATGCTGCCTACCTTGGTTTCTGGGCTTAGGTTGAGTGTTACCATCACACTAGGATATAGTGAATTCGCATCAAAAGATATAACATTCTCCTGGAAGCCACGTTGTGGTTCACCAACATACGCCCCTTCATACTTTTTAGAATCTCCTGGATCTTTTACAAAAGTTGGGATCACTCGCGGTGGATCTAGCTTACGTGCTTCGACAATTGCTCTACCGTTAACAGTGCTAATTGTACCTAATGCTGCGTTAAACGGAGTTAGACCTATATAAGACAACATCCGGGCAAGATCCATGTACATAAGTTTCTCCTCCAGTCGGACTAACAATCTAACATCATGTATATTGTAGTCAACAAACTTGTCCCAATCCTCTAAAGATAGGGCAGCAAGGTTAGTTTCTCCTATATCTACCTTGTTCTCTCCTAGTTCTATATGCGCGATGTTATCTAACTTATAACTGTCTTTCATTCCCATGCTGAAGGTCTTATACACATCTAGATAATCAAGCATTGACACACCTTCTACTACATATTTTGTAGTATTCATACCAAAGTTACCACGATACACTCTCTGATAAATCGGCTTCATAATTTCATCATGCACTGGTGAGAATAATCGAGTCGCATCTTCTCCTAATAGATTTCTAACACGGTTTATTACATAAGGAACATCGAAGATCTCACTATTCCATCCTGATAAAATATCTGGACGATCTTTGACATAAAAGTCTAAAAACTGTTGTAATAGGTCGGTTTCGGATTGACAATGAACATATACAACGTCATCTGATTTTGGAGTGTATGCATTAATTCCCCATGTATAATATTTTTTTTTCACTGTGTCATACACAGTAATAACATTGATCATATGACTCGCTTCTTCAGGTTTTGGAAATTCATCTGGGGAATATGTTTCAATATCAAAGAACCATATCTTTAATGGAAATTTGGTAAAATCATCGGATTCGTTTACTTGCCAGAACCGATCTATAAGAAACTGTTGATAGGGAGTAATGTTTTCATAAATCTTATGATCGTTTAAATCTTCAATCCGCTTACGGCGATCTAAATTACTATTCGATAGTACTCTTCTAAGCTTAGTACCGTATAAAGATATACCATCATGTCTATTTGAATTTGTTTCATGATAGAAGTACGGTTGATAGGGACAGTCAGTTTCTATTCGTTCCCCATTCTCATCCCATGTATAGAGTCGCATGACTCTCTGGTTAGGTATATAAGCTAAATTCCTGTACACTGCTACGAGTATAAGAGAATTTTAAAAATAAATCAACTGATTCCGTTTTGGGAATTAAGTAACTTTCGACCTTTATCTGCATATGGAAGAGAGTAAAGTTCTTTATAATAATCTATGTTAGTCTCCATCCAGCGCTTATCCATATATGTTCGTGCTCGCTTACTCTCTTTTATATATTTTTTATAATCTCCAGTGATGTGTTCAATTTTATTAATTAGATCATCTCCAGTTTTAAACTTATGAAACGCAGTATCATATGTACATAAATCTTGACAAATACAAGGAATACCAAATGCAGCTGACTCAATAAACTTTAAGTCACTTTTTGCTTTATTAAAATTACTATCTTCTAATGGTGCGTAAAACGCTGTTGCATTTAAGGTGCTAATAAACTTTGGATAATCAACCAAATTTGTCCATGCATGATATTCAATTTTTTTCTGCGCGACTAAATCTCTTAGAGTTAAAGGAAAACCTCCAACAAACACCCACTGGAATTTGTCTACTGTTTTTCGTATAACATCATTAACATGAAAGAAGTCGTCTTTTTGTTTTATATTATTTTCAACATCAAAATGAGCACCACTACCACAATAAACAATTCGTGGTTTACTTTTATATTTTTGATAATTTTCTTTAATTTGATTTAAATCATAATATCTATCCATCCAAAATTTTGGAATAAAATTAGGTATAACTGTAACATTTTTGTTACCAGTTTTGTCTATATAATACTCCTTCATAAATTGATTCGTAACTGTAATTTCGTCACAAATCTGCATAATTTCCATGCTTGTTTGTCTGATACTAGGATCCTCAAATGCAAATCTAAACTTGTTATAATGAGGAATATCTTCCTTGAAAATAAGATCGTCTATTTCGTAAATGACTCTAAATCCACACTCACCTTGTATTTGTTTAAGCCATTTAATATAGTTTAGCTGAGACTCAGTTGCTTGTCGTTGTATTCGAATAGTTTTAAGTCCTTTATAGAAGTTTTTATCTCCTATCATTACTGTTCCACCTTGTATATTAGCTTTACCGTAACAGTTAAGTAGAAGCTCGGGCCATATCATTCTCCAATGACCACAACCAGAATAATCAGCATAAAAATTTACTCCTCGTGGAAGGTCAGGGGCAGTGTGAGTAGTTGATTTTGCAGTTACTTTTGGTTTACGAATTTGATGTACACTACCCTGCGCTAGCGGATTGTTGATGATTGGAGGACTAAATGGTAGCCGTTGTGTCGTTGAATGAAACGGAGTAATCATTATATAAATTTATCCCGTTTCGTTAAGTAAATCCACTCGATTGGTGATACCGTTCTTTTTCTCTAACACTACAACGTCACCAGTTGCCGCTTTAACGGATTCCTTCCGGTGTGATATAATATAGATACTCTCGCTATATGTCTCAATACGTTCTTTTATAATATTAAGTACAAGCTCTACACCCTTTTCATCTAATGAACTATCCAGTAACTCATCAAACATAACTAGGTTGTATGCAATATCTCCCTGTAACCTTCTCATGTCCATGAATGTAAACAATATTGCTAGGTCAATATTTTTTCTCTCTGCACCAGAAAAATTAAAATAAGAACAATCTTCACCTTTTTCGTTTACGATTTCTTCTTCAAAATATTCATTGAACCTACATATACAATTCGCGTCCATCTTTTGAAGATAATACAACAATCTATTGTTTAGTACATCTAATATTTTCTTTACAATAAAAGACTTAACACCTTCTTCTGATAGAATATATTTTACAACTTCAAGTGTCGATAGACCCTTATATACTGTATTAGAATCATCTTCAAGTTGTTTAACTTCAGCTAAACTGTTATTAATTTTATTATCTAAATCTTGTATCTCTACACTTGTCTCACGATCTTGTAACTCACTTAAGTCTTTATTATTTTTTTCTAAATCGCTATTTAAATTCTTAATATATGCTTTGGCTAGCTTATTATTATTGTTTACGGTTTTAATATTAGAGATGTACTGATTAATTTGATTTTGTGCATCTATATTATTCTGCTTTAGATCTTTAATACTAATAATTTGTTGATCCAGACTTACTATATCATCCTCACAGTTTTTTATATCCTTAAGAATACTATTTTTTTCTTTTTGAATATGGTCTCTGTCGTTGTTGGTAATTTGATGTAAACACGTAGGACAAACGTCATCTGCTGTACCAATATTATTAAGTTTTTTATTATGAAAATCTATTTCAGTTTCATGTCTCGTAATTTTTGTTTTTACATTAGATAGTTGTGTAGATATATCGGAAATTTTTTCATTAATACGTTTGAGTTTATCTTTACTCTTTTCAAACAACTCTTTATTAATGCTTTTAATTTTAGATTTATTTTCTTCTATTTCAGATTGAATTGTTTCAACTCTCTCTAATATTTTCTTTTTTTGTTCATTGACGCTACTAATTATGTTTTCTTTTTGATCAGTTAATAGTTTACAGATATTATTTGCATGATCAAAATCTTTAGTAATGTGTTCGTATTTCTTTTGTACCTCGTTATACTCCGATCGTGCGGCAAGTAACATTTCAGAAAATATCTCTAAGTTAAGTATTCCCTCTATGAACTTTCTCTTTTCTACTTTACGTTGAGCCATAAAAGGTAGAGTAGTATTGAGAGACATTATAACACAATTCTGAAAAACCTCAGGAGAGCTGTTAAGAACGTTTTTTATTCTTTTATTTGTGTTTGGAATAGTACTCTCTGTGAGATCAACATCATCAACATATAGATAACATTTTGTTGGCTTTAACTTACGAACAATTCTATAATTTTTAGTCTTATTATTTTCGTTAATACAGAATTTTAATTCTACATATGTATTCTTTTTATTAATAGAATTAACTATAAATTCCTTTGACAATTCGCGAATAGTTTCACCGAAAATCGCAAAGTGTATCGCATCTGCGATTGTAGATTTTCCAACTCCGTTTCTTCTGTCTTCTTTATCTTTATTAACACCAGTAATTACGTTAAGACCTTGTTTAAAAGATATTTCAACTGGATCCTGTCCGATGGACAGAAAGTTCCGAATCTTCACTGAACTAAAATCTACGTACTTCATGAAAACTTATTATACAAGTGTACTGTTTTGGTAATTACTTCAACTTTATCTTCTACATCAAGAGATTCAATATATTCTATGATGCATTGTTTAATATTCAAGTCTCCAAATTCATTAGTTAGGTTGACGTTGTCTCCTATGCTAAATTTATGTAAATAATCTGTAGTAAACGAAAAAGGTGCTTCAAAATTTATCGATGCGATAATCTTATCTAATAAATTAGATTTTACATCTTTATCTATTACAACTTTTATTGCGAGATTAGACCAACCCTTTTTCTTTGCAATACTTTTAAGTGTATCTAGATTGGATAGGTTTACCTTTACATGAGTTGGAGAAATAGTGTTTTTATAAAATTTATATTCTATTTCTTCGGGAGCTAAATCTATTATATAATATCCTTTTGAATCTCCAATATCATTAAAGTCCATTTCAAATGGATTACCTGTATATACAATTTCACCGTTATCATACTTGCGATGTTGTCTTTTATGAAAATGTCCTGAAAAAATTAGCTTAGATTTGTTTAATACATCGGCAGACTCCATACCATTCTCACAAATCTTAAAAGAATTAAAGCTAAAGTTTTGTAATTCGAAGTGACCGACTATTAAATCACAGTCATCTGGAATATCTTTTGTTTCCGTACCCCACGGACAGAAACCGATGCGCTTATTTGATATTACCTCAACACAAGGTTTATCGAAGACTGTTATATTAGATCTATTGTTTAATATTGATAAAGAATGAACACTAGAGTTATCTTTGTAATATGCATCATGATTTCCTGGGATCATTAATATTTCAAAATCATTAAACAGATCTAGTAGTGTATTTGCAAAAAATAATGTTTTAACATTTATTTCGTCTCTGTAGTGAAATAAATCACCGCCAAAAATTATCTTTTTGATTTTTTTACGTTTAAGTTCTTTTGTATACCACTTTGCCCACTTATAAGTTACATCATGCCATTTTTCGCTGTTTTGATGTAAGCCTAAGTGTAAGTCAGTGAAGAAACTAACTTTATCTGTTGAGTCTAAAGGCATTTACGTGTACAACTCTTTATCGTAATCTTTTTGTGGAGCATTCCTTGATGTTGGTTCGTTTATATCCAAGTCACTATATAATTGCTCTTGATATGCTGTAATAGTTTCTCTGTACTTTTTTTCTTTTTTAATTCTATTGATAAATGCATGATAAGCAATTGTAGTAAAGTACGAGAAAGGATTAGATGTAGACTCAAGATTAAACTTTTTATTTTTAACAGCAGCAATCATTTTAACTATTGCGTCACCAATCATCTCATCCTTATAACTATAGTTTATAAAATTCGGAGAATAGCTCAAACCAACAGCAATCTTACTGGTAGATTCTGCTAGCTCTTCAACTAAGTCATCTGATTCATAATACTCTTTTAATAGTTGTAAAAATCTCTTTGGATTAACATAGTAAGTTTTTTTATTTGGTTTTTTACTTCTCGGTTTCATAAAATTGTTTAAACGTATAACCTATGTGCTCTGTATCATATAAAGTTAATCGTTGCTCGACATGACGTTGACCATATCGTAAATTATCAGCAATATCGAAGATTATAAGCTCTTCTTTATCAATATGCAAGCGCAGTCCTCTACCTATACTTTGAACTATTTTTATCTTAGCTTTTCCACCTCCAGCAAATATAATATAATGTAAGTTTTTAATGTTAATACCTGTAGAAAAGATTTTTGAAATTGCTATTACGATTACGTTTTTTTGAGACTCCATATAGTCTTGTATAATCTTACGTTGTTCTGTATCAACACTACCTTGTATAAAGTATACATCTTTGTCTTCACATATAGTTTGCAGCGTTTCTAATAAACGCTCTCCATGTTCTATATAATCCACCAATATCAATGCATTATTAGTTAATTTACCGCAGAGCTTAGCTATCAATGTGTTTCTATAAGAGCTGTTTCGTATAAATTCATTTTCTTGCGTATAGTACGCATTACTATTAGTTCCGTGATATATTTCTGCTGTAGGTGTATTATAGTTTAGTTCTAATACATGAACTTTAGCTGGTGCAACATGATTGTCAACTCTCAATTCATGAGCCATTTTCTCATATAATTGAGGACCTATTTTACCAAAAATATTCCATTTATCTAAATTATCTGGAGGTAATGTACCAGTGAATCCAAATCGAATATGTGTCTTAACTGCTTTGAAGAGTTTGTTTACTTTATTACCTCTCCTTACTTTATGAACTTCATCTACAATTAACACATCAATATGCTCGATCCAAGATATGTCTTGCTTAGAGCTTTGTAGTATACCTAAATTCGCGACTATAACATTTGTAGATAAATCTAATTTATCTTTACCTGTCCATTTTGATGTAGAGAATGATGTATTATATTCTTCAAAATCATTTTTTGTTTGATTTGCAAGACCTAAGTCTGGTACAATAACTAAGCATCTGAAGTTCTTACTATAATTTTTATAATAAAACTCCAACAAGCTCGCCATTGTAAGCGTTTTACCTCCTGCAGTAGCTAATATAACAGTACCTCTCCCATAACCAATACATTTGTCAACTATATCTTGTTGATAATCTCTTAATTGTAAATTTAAATCGTATGGTGTAACGTTATTTTTAGTTAAAGAAGGATATAAGATATTTTTAATCTTATCTTCAATTGTAAATTGGATATCTTTTGATTCACAGAATTGAATTATTTCTTCTAGTAGACCAATTTCAACTTTTCCTTGATTGGTTATAACGTATGTTCGTGGAGGTACAAATCTCCCAAAGCGCCGTTGAAAGTGAACAGCTTCATTTTTTACACTAAAATGTTCTCTTATAATATTGAGTTCAGGACCATCTATTATAATATGAGAAGTTGAGTGGTATTCAAGAGCAATCATTGAGTTTCTAGCTTCATAAGTTCTACTAAGTTCTTAACATCATTAGTAGCGAAGCTTATATTTTTATATATATTTTCTAGATAATCAATGATGAGTTGTTCGTTTTTTATTTTTACGTCTAAAGCTCTAATTTCTTTTTTATTGCGTACTGCTCTTTCTGCAATAGATCTACTAACTCTAACGGGTTCTGTATTTTGAAATTCTGTAACTTTATCTTCTAATGCAGATTCTTTTTTAAATTTAAGATTATTTAAATTTATCTTATGATTAATAAGCCTAGCTGACCATTTATGCTTATTGTTTACTAGTCTTTCTTGAGTGTTAATAACCTCTAACCGATCTAAATCGGTATCTAGATTCGCCTCCTCGAGGTATTGATTAATAATATCACCAACATCCATTTATTTATTATAGTACATTTGTGCATAAATCAACTAAATAATTAAAATGCGATTATTCGATGAAGCAGTTGCTCAGTATATAGCAGATAATACAATGGCTTCAGTCGGTATGGCTATGGGAGGTGGCCAAGGTGGAGGAGAATACGCAGATGGTGATACATATGCACCTGAGGATTGTAGATTACCTAAAGTATTAGGAGTTACTATAAAACGCAAAGGTAAAGTTAAAAAGAAGAAAAAAAAGAGTAAAAAAAAACTAAACGAAAGTAAATCAATATATGATTATCTCTTATTTCCACCAGAAGGAGAAGATCAAGAAAGTATAGTTGCTAATATTGCAAAATTACAAAATAATCCCAACGAAGCTTATAGGGGTATATCTTCTGCAGAATATAAAAATTTAATTAAAAATGGTTTTGTAGTATCTCGAGGTGTTGGTAATACACGTAAAGGTATAACCGGTTCATACGTTTCAGATGATATTCAATTAGCAGGTAGGTTTGCGTTTCATGAATACAAAAAAACCGGTAGAGGTTATTTATTAGTATTAGATAGAGATAAATTACCAGAATTAAATCCTGCAGATGAAGGTAATTATTGGACTGAGAAAATACCTAAAGATGCAGTTCTTAAATTTATTAACTTGCAAGATCTGGCTAGATAGTATATAATTATATAATGCCTAGTGCCGCGAAGCAAAAAGGGAACAGTTGGGAGCGTGATGTTGCTAAAGATTTAAGTGAAACGTTTAATGAAAATTTTATTAGAGTTCCAAATTCCGGAGCCTATACTGGAGGCGCTAATTTTCACCGACTTGATCGACTAACGGAAGATCAAAAGCGTATGATGGATGGAGATATTATGGTACCTCCGTGCATGTCTTCTTTTAAGATTGAGTGTAAAAGCTATAAAACATTTGACTATCATAAATGCTTTACAGACAATAAAACCTTAAACAAATGGATTCAACAAGCTGAAAGCGAAGATAATTGGTTTTTAGTTATTAAAGTAACTCGAAAAGGTAGTTATATACTATTTCCTACAAAGCTGTCCTATTATTTCCGATTTAAAAATCACTTGCGGTATAATGACAAATATATTATAACTAGTTATACAGACTTTTGGAAGAATAATGCAAATGGAATTAGAAAGCTTAACGAAGCACAAAAACTTAAGTTATAGAGTACCTGATTCATTTTTTAAGGCAGTAAACTTTACACCTGTATTACAGTTTGTACATAATCAATCGATTTCCAAAATATCAGAATTCGATTCTGAGATAAAAATCAATAATAGCCACCATAAAAAATATGTATTTCATTATTTTATATATTATACATGCGAGGTATTAAAAAAGTATAATAGAAAGTATAAACCCGTTATATTCTTTGATACAAGCAACGAGTTAAATAAATTATATGTATCATTTTTAGATATTTTTAGTAAAAAGTTTCCTGTGATAACATTAAAAGAACCATATTCATTTACTGATTTTAAGAAAAGGGTTAAATGTGATGGTTTTCGTGATGAACTCTGTATAGTTTTAAATACAAAATTAAGAAAGAATCAAGCTAGAGATTTCTATTTTAATAAACTTCAATATTTCTGTAAGAAGTACGATCTTACGTTTTTAGACAAAACATACTTCGAAGACATAAGAAATAAACTTTCTCTCCTATAAATAATTACAGTGAGCAAGTTTGTTACTAAAATAGATGAATTCTTAGGTGTTAATAAAAAACCTACTGCTACGCAGTCCAATCAAGCAGATATCGATAGTATCGAAAAAGAAGTTGAAGCTGGTACGACTAAGGATCCAGTAAAGAAACAAATTGCCCGGCTTGCTCAACAAAAGAGAAAAGAGATCTTAAAAACTCTTAAGAAGAAACCGGTTGTCGCGGCTACAAAGAAAAAGGGAAAGGTGGTCGAAGCAGAAGGTGATGAATTTGTACTTAAGAAAGGTCCGGATAAGAATAAGAAGTTTAAGAAGCATCGTCTTGCTGATGATGACAAGGAGTTTAAACCTAAGAAAAAGGTGGCAGAGGCAGAGGGTGACGAAGTTGCACCAGTGCCAGATGCAGCGGCGACACCGCCTGTGCCAGATGCAGCTGATGTACCACCTCCTACAGAAACAGAGCCATTAACTACAGAGGGGGAAGTGTTTCTTGTTAACTTAGCGAAAGATTGTTTAAATACAGATTTAGAAACAATAAATTTAGCCGATATGGGGATCGACCGGGGGCTGATCACACAAGACGTACAACCTGAAACTGCAAAAGAAATTACTAAGGTTTTGGAGAGGATTGTTGGTGAAGAAGGAATAGGTGAAACTTTTAATTCTAAAATAGATGCTCTTATTGAAAATTTTGAATTAAGTGACTTGCGTAGTAAGCTTTCTATCGAAGACTTAAAAAAAAACGACAGAGTAGTTGTTCTTGTCCCCGGGAGTTTTAAACCTCCTCATAAAGGCCATTATGAAATGGTCAAACAATATAGCGAAACATACCCTCAAGGTCAAGTTCATGTTTTAATTTCAGCACCATCAGCTAAGAGTGAGAGAAGAACTAAGGATGGTAAATTAATTACACCAGCAGCAGCTAAACAAATATTTGAATTGTATTCACAGCCTCTTAATAATGTTACAATTAGTATTTCTGAGTTTCCATCACCTGTTACAGCTGCGTATGAATCATTAAAAACACTTGACCCAGGTACTACTGTTATATTAGGTGCTAGTAAAAAAGATAACGATTGGAAACGATGGACGTCTGCACAGTCGTGGGCTGAAAAAGAAGGATTAGAATTAGATGTTTCTGATCCGCAAGAGACTGCAGTAGATGTTGTATCTAACGTAGCTGGTCGGCCTTATAGTGCTAGTAATATAAGGGATAACTTTGATAACTTTGAACAAATAAAAACTGACATACCAGAGCATGTCAGTCCTGAGCAAATTAAAGCAATTTTTGACTCACTTTAAGTCTCTTACAAAATCATAAAATTCTTGTCTCGTAAGATCTCCTTTATCTAAAAATGCA
>Ga0209756_1001489_pt1 | contig 21568 bp, 25 predicted proteins | sample ETNvirenome_6_85_FD_184071 | JGI IMG/M metagenome (GOLD analysis project Ga0209756, IMG submission 184071) | Marine viral communities from the Pacific Ocean - ETNP_6_85 (SPAdes) (version 3) | ecosystem: Environmental > Aquatic > Marine > Oceanic | place: Pacific Ocean | collected 2013-06-19 | reverse complement strand
TTGATAACTTTAATGAGTTGTTTTCAGGTTGGTTTAATTTAAAAGTAACTAATAAAGTTTTAGATGTTAATTATATTAAAGACATTGCCCCTACTTCCTCTTTAACCAACGAAGAGATTGATAATCCAAATATTAGTGAAATGGCAGGTGATGCCCAGCCTGTATCATATGTACCATTTCGAAACTTAATGTTTCTATCTATTTGCTCTGCATATGCTGAAAGTGTTGGTGCAGATACTGTTTGGTATGGAGCCGCACAAGTGGATTCTTTAGCTGGATATTGGGACGGAAGTGAAGAGTTCGTAGATAAAGTTAACGATGTAACTGATCTTAATAGACAAAACAGAATTTTTATTGACGCTCCTTTACTTGAAATGTCTAAAGCTGAAATTATTGAAGAAGGTATTAGACTAGGTGTCCAGTTTAAGGATACATGGACATGCTACTCTAATAGAGAAGATAAATTAGCTGATGCAACTACACCATCAAGTAGTATGCGTGTTAAGGGGTTTATTGACGCTGGTTATAAAGACCCTATTGCCTATGTCCAACAGGAAAAGTTGGATAAGTTATACGAAGAGAATAACTGCAAAGAATGCGCTTAAAGGCCGTATTTTCTAAGTTCTTGTAATTGCCAGTGTGTTTTAGGCTTGTATTTCTCTTTGAAAGATTTATTTTTAACCTCTGGCTTTTTGTTGCGCTTGTCTGAAGCTGCTTGTTCGGTAAGATAACCTGCAGTACTAGTCTGATAAGAGTCGAGCATTGGACTGTGTCGATGCCGTTCACCGTCACCATTTAATTTCTTTAGTGCATGCTCTTTCTTATCTTTGTTAACAAGATCATTTAAAACATCCTCATAATCAGGTGACGGTATATAATCTTCTGGCTGCTCTTTAGTTAAAAAGTGGTCAAGCTCCTCCTGACCTTCTTCTTTTCTTTCTTCTCCCATTTTCTTAAATGTTCTAGCTAAAGCTTTTCGTCTTGGTGTGCAAGTTGGCTTAGACATAGGCGTACAATATCCCTCATGTTCCGGATCAACAGCTTTTTGAATCCAGTTACCATCCTCTTCATCCACCTCAGGCTCACTTACCTCATTTTCTTCAGCACCATAACTCTCATCACCTTCTGTACCATACATGTCCTCTTCGAAATCTTCATCAGCTCGATCTTTAACATCTGCCGGCAGATGTAAAATAACTACACTATCACTAATCTTATCAACCTCCCCTTTTAATGCAGCTTCAATTTCATGCTCTTTTCCGTTTAAAGCTAGATTTTTTGCTGCTATAGCGAGTGGTATATCTGGATCAATACTAAATTGAATAATATTACCGGTAACCTCAACACCGTCTTTATCAGCAAACTTCGAAACTATTTTACTAACATCTTCAGCACGATCAGCATCTTTAATTCTAATCTCGATAAACGTGGTTGGGTCTTGTGATATTATCTTATCTATTTGTTCACCAGCACTGGCAAGGTTCATATCATCAACCATACCTCCCCCTGTTGTCAAATCTATTGTTGTTTCTACTGCATCTCCTACATCTTCACCCGATCTAATATCTCTTGCGAGCTTTTGAGCAATTTTTTGAGCCTGGGCCGCGTATTTTTCTTCTCTACCTCTATTAGTGCCAGCTCCAGCTATATAGTCTGGAAGGTCCGTCTCTACCCTCGCCACGATTTCATCTATCTTACCATCAATCTTTTTTTTATTTGAATCTAGTAGTGCTAATAAACTGTTTCCTTTGTCCTTTATACCCCCCTTTTTTGCTGCAAGCATTTCGTCATGACTGATAATACCTAAATTAAATAATAGTGTTCTAATAAAGGAAATAGTGTCTAGAGTAGGTGAATTCAACCCAGCTGCAGCTATCTTTTTTCTAACACCACCGAGAGATTGATGGTATTCTCCATACTTGCGCGCTTCTGTAAGAACTTCTGCTCTGTTGATTAAATCACTAAAGTCACTAAAATTGTCGGTATAGTCGAAGGAACTCATATAATATATTTATACCTATGAAGCTGAATTATAAAGATTTTAATGAAATGACTGAAAAGGAGCTGTGTAATCTATCTGGAGTCGGAAGGACCACATCTAAACGTATTATGGGGATGCGGCCCTTTAGAAATAATAATGATTTATTTAAGGTTAGAGGATTAGGAAAGAAAACACTAAGTGGGTTCGGGATTGAAAAGCCCAAAAAGAAAAAGAAAAAGTGGTATACTATTGATGGTGTCGATTATCCGGATTTTTCTTTAGCAAAAGATAAGAGATACGGTAATATTGATTTATTTTGGAGGGTACCTAAAGAGTTTCGTGATCCTGTAGGAGAACCAACCTCGTACGAACTCCGCATGCGTCGTATAGATGAAAAAACAAGGGCTAAAGGCCCAGATGATATACGTAGTCGATATGTAGACAATTCATATATGTGGGAACCTGGGGTTAAGTTTGACTGGGAAAAATAATCTCATTGAATAATAACGTCTTTATATTAATATACGTTATGTGTGCTATTTTTGGATCATATGATAAGTCAATGTTTGAGGTGTTGTATGAAGCAAATAAACAGAGAGGTAATTTTGCTAGTAGTATAATTGGTTTAGCAAGAGATGATCAGTTTATACGAAAAAAAAGAGGTAACATAGATTTTGATAAATATACATACGAACCAACCGCTACATATTTTTTAGGTCATGTACAAGCACCTACGTCGGCTAAAAGAACGTGGGATTATCATACATCACATCCTTTTGAAACACTATCATGGTGTATTACACATAACGGTGTCTTAACTAACCACAAAAAACTTAAAAAGAAGTATTGTGGGCATTTGACAAATAGTATAGATACTGCTGTTATTGTTAACTTATTAGAATATTTTACGCAAAAAGAATATGATACAGGTAAATTAATTGTTAATCCGATTACTATTATAAAGAAAACATTAGAGCGTTTATCTGGTACGTATGCTTTAAGTATTATATTTTATGATACAAATGAAGTTTTCTTAGCAAGATCTGGTTCGATATTACATTATAACAATAAAGGTGACTATTCTACTTTAGGCGGCGACGGGTTTAAGGAACTTTCTGAAGGAGTTATAATGAAATTAAATACTAAAACTAAGAGATGGAACAAAGCTGGAACGTTTAAATCTGATTCTCCATTTTCGTTTATATGAAAACGTTTATATTTGCACCATCACAAGGTAAAAAAGAAGCAACTACCTTGTACAATACGACTGATCAATTTGTATGGATCCAAGAAAACAATACTAAATCTCTTGCAAAGTGTTATAACAAAGCTATTGACTTTGCAATTAAAGAAAATATGGATTGCCTTATTCTCGTTCATGATGATGTTATTTTAGAAAATTATTCTGAAGAAAAACTACAACCACTATTACAAAAGTTTGACGTTGTGGGGGTAGCTGGTACAACACAAGTTAAATTACAAAGTCCTGCTCTTTGGCATATAATGGGCGGTGGATTTGGATCCGGAAATCTTCATGGCGCCGTAGCACATGGCGACGAAAAAGAAAAACACATGACTGCTTTTGGTTGTTATCCAAAAAGAGTAGTATTACTTGATGGTGTATTTTTAGCTATTAGCCGTAAGGTATTTAAAAAAATTAGATTTGATGAATCTTGCCCTTCGAAATGGCATCTTTATGATTTAGACTATTCTATGCAATGTCATAAGGCTGGATTTAAACTTGGTGTAGGTGATATTTTAATTACACATCAATCACCTGGACTTAGTCAAGTGACAGAAGAATTTAAGAGAGGAAGCGAGTGGTTTCTCGATAAGTGGAAAACAAAATAAATTATAATACCATTAAAGTGTGAGCAAGCTAGACTTAGATTATTTTGAAAACGTTCTTATTTATAAGTCGTTAACAGATGGAACCTATCTTGCTTCAATTGCTGACTTTGTTCAACCTGAATACTTTAAAAATAAAGCTATAGCAAGTATTTTTGCTATAGTTAAAGACTTTTCTGAAAAACGTAATAAACTACCTACAGTAACAGAAATTAAGTCATATCTAGTTTCTGATGAACAAAAAAGTTCCTTTAAGAGGCTAGTTAACACGTTCAATGATATTGATAAAAATTTAGATAAAGAAGAACTCTACGATAATACAGAACAATTTCTCAAAGAAAAAGCTGTTTATCATACAATGCTTAATGTTGCTGAAGACGTATCAAGCGGAAAGGTTGATACATCAGATGTATTAGATAAATTTGAAAAGTCGTGTAATATTAACCTAGTAACTGACCTCGGATTAGACTTATATACCAATATTGACACTCTTATTGATGATATAAATTCGGTTGAGAGACATATTCCGAGTAAATGGGAATGGTTAGATGGTTGTTTGGATGGTGGTTTCCTTGAAGCCGGTAAATCATTATATGTTTTTGCTGGTGAAACGAATATTGGTAAGTCTATCTTTTTAGGTAATGTAGCTCATAATATTGCTAAAGAAGGTAAGAATGTACTGTTAATAACTCTCGAAATGTCAGAATTACTTTATGCGAGACGAATTTGTTCTAATGTAACGAAGGTGCCGATGAAGGAAATGGTAGGTAATACCCCAGCTATTAAGCAAGCAATTAAAGGTGAAGAGGGTAAAATTTTTATTAAAGAGTTTCCTCCCTCGACAATTACACCCGGTCAACTAAAAGGCTTTATCAAGAAGTTTCAAGAACAGGGTATTAAGCTGGATGCAATTATTTTAGACTATCTCAACTTAATGCACTCTACAATGGGTAATAATTCATATGAAAGAATTAAACATGTAACGGAGCAAGTCCGTGCTATGAGTTATTTGTTTGAATGTCCTATTATTTCTGCAACGCAATTAAATAGAGCGGGGTTTGATCAAGATAATCCTGATCTTGCTACTATATCTGAATCTATAGGTCTTGCAGCAACTGCAGATGTTATCGTATCTATCTATCAAAACGAGGAAGACAGGGAATTAGGAATTATTAGATTAGGTATGATGAAAAACAGATACGGTCCACGCGGCATGACACAAGCAATGCGAATAGATTATTCTACACTTACTATTGAAGAAGCTGATGATATTGAATTTGAAGATGACGGTGATGAAACTCTTAATGTTTTAGCTGGGCTTGCATCATAGGGAACTTTTTATAAATAATTGTGGTGAATATTCAAGTATGGACAGATACTGATTTACACGGAGCGGGGTCAGCTCTCGTATTAAAGTGGCTGTATAAAGATGCAAAGATATTTAACATTAATGATGTTTCAGAATATACTATTACAGGTAGGTTTAAGGGAGCTCTACAGACATTAGATCATTACGATAGAATTTTTATCGTTGATTTAAACTTAACACCGGAACAAATTAGGTTAGTTGATAGAGATAATGTTGTTGTTATCGATACACATAAAGACCACATTAAAAATAAACACTTATATAAAAAAGCCAAAGCTATCTTAAAGGGAGCCCCGGACCATGGTTATAGGTCAACTGTTGATTTAATTATTGATACGTTTGGAGACCATTTGTATACTTATTTAACTGATAAGCAATTGTTACTAATTGAGTATATTGGTACATATGATTGGTATAACACACAATACAAAGAGTCCCTTAAATTAAATGCTATTTATTATACTCTAAACACCCCAAAAACCGAAAAGTTTATTTCAGCATTTTCAGATGGGTTTAGAGACTTTACTGTTTATGAAAAAAATGCTATTAAATTATTTTTTAAAAAATTTAAAGACCAAATTGAAAATAATGATATATTCAAAGGTCAGATAAAGGGGTATAATGTAGTAGCAACATTTGCTAATTATGCAGTTGGTGAATTAGCTCATTTTTTAATTAAAAAGTATAATGCTGATATCGGTATAGTAGTCAACTCACAAGCTAAAGCAGTTACATTTAGAAGATCTAAAAGTTGTGATGTAGATGTAAGTATTTTAGCTAAAAATCTATGTCAAGGCGGCGGTCACGCAGCTTCAGCCGGGGGTAAATTAACAGAACAGTTTGCAACTCTAGCCAAACAATTTAAATTATGTTAATAATTAATACACCGAAAGCGCCATCTAATACTCTTATTAAAGAAGAGACTGAGCATTTATTATTATGTTTTTGTACTTTTTGTTCTTCATTAAAAGGTAAAAAATTATCTTTTCAAAATATTTTCATATTAGTCCTACAGGAAGAGAAATTAAGAAATATTCTAAAAGAACTCTTAACCATTGAAACTAACTTTGATGTAGTTAAACTATTTATAGACTTTGAACCCTCGATTACTAAATCGAAATATATTACAAAGTTCCTTAATTCGAATGCAGACATTAAATTATGATTAATGAAAAGGAAAAGTCTATCTATAATAGCTTCTTATATTCATCACGTAAAGCCAAAAACAAACCAGTAAGGTTAAGACAGAATTTTGATAATATTGAAAGCAAGGATGAAGTAGCTTTAAAGAAACTTAATTTACTGTTATCTAAATACACACATATTAACTATAATGACTTTTTTATTGCGCCATATAAGATATACGGGAAAGATAATTATTTTGATATATCGTTTTTTAACACACGGAAAGCGATAAGATGTTATTCGTTATATTGTAAAGATAGAGAAGTACAAGATCCGGATAGTGAAGAGAGTATTGATACTCTTAGAAGGTGCTTAAAATTTATTTATAATTATTGCTCAGATAAAAAGATAACCCTTACGGAATATAAAACATATATTCCGGGAACAGGGGTGGAGATTTCACGGAGAGGAGGAACTCCGGAGATATTTTGGCATTTAAAAGACCATAAAATTAATTTCTATACATTACACGCTTTTGATATGGATACAGCTGTAAAGAATAAAGATACAGCAATATTTGATTGGTTTATAAGCGATTTTACAGATCTTTATTCCAAGACTAGGGTTAAATTTATAAGTTCCAAATCACTTAAGAAAAAAGCTCGAAAAGGGCTCAAAATAATAGAACAAAAGCTGTTGAAGTTTAGATCTTAGTGGTTATAATTATGACATGAGTACGTTTAATACTTCAATGTTTCAATCGATTAAAGATGCGTTAGCTAGCTCCGAGAGTAAGGGGTCGGCTACATTTAATGAAATTATGCCTACTAAGGTAGGTAATACATACACGGTGAGGTTGTTACCTTTTTCGAAAGAACCAAGTAAGACGTTCTTTCACTACTACAACCACGGGTGGAATTCCTTCGCGACTGGTCAATATGTTCAGACTTTAAGCCCGCAAACGTTCGGTGAACGCGATCCTATCGCAGAAGAGAGATTTAAGGTCTTACGCACTGGCTCTGAAGAGGAAAAAGAGAAGATGCAGGCCATCCGACGACTTGAGAAGTGGTTGGTTAATATTTATGTTATTGACGACCCTGCTAACCCTGATAATAATGGAAAGGTGAAGATCCTTCGGTATGGTAAGCAGCTTCAAAAAATCATCACTGAAGCTATTGAAGGTGAAGATGCTGAAGAATTTGGTCCTCGTATTTTTGACCTCGGCCAAGATGGTGTTAACTTTAAGATTAAGGTTGAACAACAAGGAGATTTTCCTACTTATGTTTCTTCTAGATTCACTACTGCTGGTAAAATTGATCTTTCTGAAGATGAGCAGAAAAATATTTACGACGGGGTGTTTGATCTTTCTGAAGTCTTTACTCTTAAATCAACCGATGATCTTAAAGCTATGCTCAATGAGCATTATCATTGTAGAACAGAAGAAGAATCTACAGTTGATGTTTCAGCACCTACGCCAACAGAAGCGCCTTCTGAGCCCGAACCGGTTGTCGCTGGTAATGATACTGTAGAGGAAGATATTGACGATTTGCTTAAAGATCTTTAATATAATAAGTAGAGATAATGACACCAGAGCAAAAAGCAGGGTTAATGCAGTTAATGGGTCAAACTTACGGAGAAGCTCATAAACAGGATCAGATGATTATTGGTTCTTCTGGTAATTTACAACCCCAATCACATCAGTTAAGGAATCAATTTGAACAAGTTGCAAAAACCCCAGCAATGTCACCGCAACATATACCTGGGTCCATGCCTGGACCACCACCGCAACCGGTTGCTGAGGCTGCTGAAATTAAGCAAATTACCCCAGAACAAGCAGCACAAGAAATAGCTAGTGTAGCTACTGAATCACCTCCGGAGGGGAACCAGTTAGAATTTGATCTTTCTGAACCATCTAAGTTAGATAAGTTAATTAGCTTAACAGAGAAGCAAATTTTGCTTTTACAACAAATTAACATAAAATTAGGTAATGGAAAGACAGCTAAAGGTAACAAACAAAGGTGATTTTCTAAAATTTTTAGACGCTATTTCAAAGATAAACGATAGCGGTGTTATTCTTGATATCAAAGAAGATAAGATTACCAGCTTGGTTTCTAGTATCGATAGCACATTAATTCTATACTCAGAGTATCAGACTAAACTAGGGGTTACGGATACTTTAAATATTCCTGATGTTAAGAAACTACGAAGTGTATTAGATACAATCGAGGTTTCAGATATTAATTTACATATTAATACAAATAATATTCAATATAACGGGGATAATGTAAAGTTTAAATATCATCTATATGAAGAGGGGTTCATAAACAGGCCTAATATTAATTTAGATAAAATTAGTAAGTTTACTTCTGACGTGCAGTTTAAATTAACTCGAACAATGTTGCAAAGATTGTTTAAGGGGAGTACTTTTGCATCAGAAACTAATAAAATTTATTTTTATACTGAGAATGGTAATTTAATGGCCGAGCTTACTGATAGATCTCGTCATAATACAGATAATTTTACTATAGGCTTAGATGAAGTTGATTTTACCTTAGACCCGATACCCGTAAATCTAGATAATATTAGATTATTGTCTAGTATTAATGATGAATTTGAGGTTAAAATAAATACTGAATACGGTGTAGTAATATTTGATATTCAAGATAAAGACATTAAATTAAAATATATAATTTCTGCTTTAACTCAATGATAACCGTGAATCAGCAAAAAAAGAATAAACTAAAAACACCTGGGTACTTTATTAAAAGATTAAAAGATAATAATTTTACAACTTGGCGTATATTTGATAAATATAATACTAGAGACCCTCGAAGATGGACAGTATTAATAGACCCATTTGAGTCATCCGTTTTTGTGACATGTTTTGAGAACACCCCGTTTAAGGATGAATATCTATTCTGCTTTGATGACGGTAATCAAAATTTTAAAGGTAATTTTAGTTTAAAGACTGATTCTATAGAAGTCGTTGTTCAACGTCTTTTAAAGGCCGGTGTAGGTCAGAAGTATAATGATAGTTTTTGAATAAATAATTATATGCGTAACGATAATCAAAACTCTGCTGAAGACGATGAAGAGTTGAAAGAGATCATCGAGAGAGCTCTTAAGGAAAATATTAAAGATAGAAAAACATTTAAGAGAAAAAAAGATTTAGCGGATCGACTATCAGCTATAATAAGCGAGTATATGGATAGTTATATACTTTTAGGGTATGATTTTAATGGTAATCATTTTGATATCAAACTTGCAGCGACCCCGCAGAAAGAGGAAGCATTAAACTCGTTTCTTTTGAAGTATTTTGCAGCAGAAGTGCAGTCTATAAAAGGTATTAATCCACCAGGTTCAGATGAAATGCTGTAAAAGAGAGGTATATGCTGTACAAGCAGGAGACTACGTTGGTCAAATGTTTACAGTTGTTGAACCGGGAAAAGATTTTGTAGGTTGTCTATCATTACCGTTAGTAGAAAATATTAAAGTTCCAAGGGAGTCATTTGAAAATGGAAGGAACAATGATATAATTAAATTTGTAGAGAGGCTACCAAAAAGGGTTTATTCTGTTGTGGAGGCTCAATATAGAAAAAATGAAGACCCTGATAATAGACGGCAACAACTTAATACACCGAACGTTTCACACAGCGAAGTCGGTAGCGAAGACGACCGAGTCTACGGATTACCAAGTAAGTAACTTCCACGTGTATTTCACGCTCAACGCTGTGAGCTCCTACGTGAAACAATTTGTTCCAGATACTACTATATTTGTATGGGATGAAAAGAAAGATTATAAGCCTAATATACGTAAGAGTATATTAGAAAGGTATAAAGGTAATCGAATTAAAGACTTAACACCTCATCAAAATAATGAAGTGATTAAATCTATACTCCATTCAATGGGTATTAATTCTATTTTCCCCCGTGAGCTAGAGGCTGATGATATTGTTGCTTATATTTGTAGAGAACATGAAGGTGATAAAGTTATTATTTCTGTGGATCGTGATTTTTTACAGTTAGTTAATTCTGAGTGCACATTATATGATCCTATGCGTAAGAAATTCTTCGAAGACAATAATTTTGAAGAACAAACAGGGTTTAAAGATGTTGATGAATGGTATACAGCAAAATGTTTGATAGGTGATGCATCTGATAACGTCCCGGGTATACCGGGGTTTGGGAAAAAGACAGTTCGAAAATATCTAGAAGACCCAGGGTATATTTTAACAGAAAAAGAACGTAAGATATTTAAACGAAATGCAGATATATTTTGTTTAAAGAAGTATAAAGAACTACCAGAAGAAGAGCAGTATTATAAGGAACAATTATCGGTTGAAGTTGATGCGTGTTATAAAACATTTCTTAATTATTGTGAGGAGCATTCTTTTAAACGTATTTTAGATAAAAAGGAAGACTGGCATAATTTGTTTTTTATGAAAAGCCTCTATAATAAACTAAATGATATCGCTTCCTGAAGATTTTGTTATACTTAAGTTTTTTGAACTGGGGTTTTATCCAAAATATAACAAATTTAATAATGTTTATCAATGCAGCTGTCCTATCTGTAGAGAAGGTAAGTCATTAGGTAAGAAGCGCCGTTGTTATTATATACCCAAAAACGAGAACATATTTTGTCACAATTGTGGTTGGTCTGGGAAGCCTTTAAGATGGATTAAGGAAGTAGCAGGTAGTACGGATGAGGATATTATAAAGGAGTTAAAGGAATATGTACCTGATGTAGAAGATATAATTGTAAATAATGAAGAAACTAAACCAACTTTTAAAGTCGAGACCTTACCTAAAGATAGCATTAATTTGTCTGATAAGTTTCAGCTTGACTATTACGATAGCAACAATATTGTTAGAGCTGTTCGACATCTAATTACCGAGAGACGGTTAGATACTGCAGTAAATAAACCGGAAGCTCTATACGTATCGTTGGCGGATATGGTTCATAAGAATAGACTTGTTATACCGTTTTTTAATGAACATGATGAAATTGAATTTTATCAAACTAGGACGGTTTTAAATAAAGACAAGAAAACAAAACCCAAATATCTAGGAAAAGTAAATGCAGAAAAGACTTTGTTCAATATCGATAGAATAAGCAGTGATCATGATTGTGTTTATATTTTTGAAGGACCTGTTAATGCTTTCTTTACAAAAAACGCTGTTGCAGTCGCGGGTATTACTGAACGAGGGAGATCATTCACACAGCGCCAGGAAGAACAGTTAAATACAAGGCTTAAATTTTTTGATAAAACATGGATTCTCGATTCACAGTGGATTGATCAAGCATCCTTAGTAAAATCCGAAGTTTTACTCAAGCAAGGGGAGAGAGTGTTCATCTGGCCGGAAAAATTCGGTAAGAGGTTTAAAGATTTTAATGATATTGCAATTACGTGTAAGATAGACGAGATTAAATGGGACTTTATAGAAAAAAATACCTTCGACGGTATCGAAGGTATTGTGAGGTTGTCTGAAATTAAAAAATATCGAAATCAGACGTATTTAAATTGAGCATTACCAGTTTGTGCGAGGTAGCCTTTAAATGACTCATTTAAAGCTGCAAGTTCAGTAGCAACTCTAGCAATTTTACGCTGTTCAGAAGCTTTCATCCGATCAAAGATTGTATCGGCCTCTGCACTAGCTAAAACAGTTTGAATAGAGTCTTCCGTTGAACCGTTAAGATATTCTAGAAATACTTCAATCTCGCCAACCCATCCTTCAAGCTTAGTTCTCATAGCTGCATTGCGCTCACTTACTGCTACTGCAGCTTTTACATTTGGATCATCTTCGACCACCGTTTCGTCTACATTTACATCAACATCAAACTCTCCGGCATCAGTATCATCCTCAAGCTCAGCTTCAAAAGCTACTTCTTCTTCAGTTTGCTCGTTCAAGGATTTAAAAAAACGTCTTTCAAATTTGGTCATAAAATTATTTAGTCTCTAGCATAAATAATTACATGGATGGAGCAGAATTTCCTTATAGCGTAGGGCCTGAAGATAACCCTATTAGCTTTCATATGAATGTACAAGATCAAATAGAGATGTATAAAGACAATGAAAGACGACAAAACGCACCCCCTGTCTTACCGTTTGAGTTAGAGCAAATGAACCAGCTTCTCGGCGATACTTTTGTTTCTTTAGCTGAACTAAGAAATATGCTTTCAAAAGCAAAAGCTAATGAAAATATTGCAGATGGTGCTGTAAATCAAATTAACGATAAAATTGATAAAATTAATGAGTTGATACTTGATATTCCGTGTGATCTGGCTAAAATAGCTATATGACTGTTTTTAGATCGATTCTTATTACTGGTATTGTATCTGTATTATTTGGTTTTGCTTTTCGTAACTTTTTGGGCTTTTTTGAGGCCGCGTCGTTAGCGTTTGTTTTACAATTTGTTATATCGTTTATATATTCTTCCTTAAAGATTAATAAGGTACAAAATTTAACTAATGAATTTGAAGGAGAAGTACAACAGTTATTAGATTTAAGCGAGGTAACTATAGAATGTCCATGTGGTAATTATAGTTTTACCGAAAATGTTTTTATAAACATAGAAAATACGTATGTATGTGAGAAGTGTAACAATGAGTTTAGACTCAAGGTATCAGTTTCTCCAACATTACTCACACACCCGGTTGATATTGAACAACCTATAACAAGTTTAACTGATGATGAGGTTAAAATAACCTCAGATTATGAACAAGGAACGGAACTATAATATAATATAATAAATTAATGAAAAAATATAAATTTGAATTAAAAGATGGTACAAAAAAAACTATGAAATTTGATGAAATGGTTCGTTGGGCCTGTTTAATAGAAGCGCTTGATGTTGTATGTGGTAAAGAAGGTATCGATATTGAGAGTGATAAGTGGATTAAACCGTTAGCTTTTCAAAAGTATATTGATGAGAGGTTTCATTCAATGAAACATGATCTTAAAGTTGAAGCTGCTATGGGTAATATTTAATTACGTAATTCCTAGCTCTTTTTTAACGTCGTCAATAAATTTATTAGGTATTTTTTCCTTAAATATTTTAATAACTTCATTAGTGTTTCTTCCTACCTCATTAAATCCTATCATATAGTTTCTAAATCTATCTTGTAATAGAGGTGTAAATTTTGTTCCTCCCGGGCGACTAAATCTATGTAACCATCTTAAAAATGGCAAACATAATGTCTTTTTACCAGCGTTTCTATATTTACAGTGAATATACCCTTCTTCACCACCAAAACCTCTAAAATTTTTATTAAAGCCTAACCAGCTATTTCGACGACATGTAAACAGTCCCATACCTTGTGCTGGTATTTCGAACGGTTCACTATCTCTATCCTTACCTCTCTTGTCAAAAGACCATTCACCCCACATATCACTACCCCATTTTGATAAATCAAAATGTGTGCTTATATTTGTAAGATCATCATGCAGAAGAGGGCCCTGTAATAGGTTACCTTCATCTTTACCAGCATCATAAAAATCTAACAATTGCTTTAAGGCTCCTGGTTCTAATAGAACATGGCAATCTAATACTAATACATATTCTGTTTCAGCTAGATCAAATATCTTACCTTTTAAAAACGGGGAATTGTATTTGGAGAATTCCAAATATGTTATAGGTTCACTAATATGTTGCGTTAACTTAGAAACTTCTTCACCGTGACATGAAGCAGGGTTATTATTAATGATAATAAATTCTATTCTATCTAGAATATCAGGATTACATAATCGGATAGATTGTAAGGTAAAATAAACACCGTCATAATCATCATATACACAAGTACCTATGGTGATCTTTTTCACTCACCATTAATTATTAGTAATGAAGCATATTGCAATCTTCCCTATCTGGAGGACATATTGTTGTTGTAACAGAAGCGCTTGCTAATATTTGATTATCATCTATAAGTTGTGTATCATCTATAAGTTGTGTATCATCATCATCATCAAAATTATATGGTGTTGGAAATTTTTTAGTTATATTAGTATTAAAGTTTATATGCGAGTAAAAAGGTACCTGCAACGCGTTCGATGGAGAAGGGAAGATTTTATTTGGAGGGTCATTTCCTTGTTGTTCTATATCAATTCTATTCATGATATCATCTTGTCTTTCCTCTTCCTCCATTTCAGGATCTCCACGGGGTGGCACTGGTGGTTTTCTACAAAGAGCTGGTATATACGGCATCGGTGGCGGTGGAGGCGGCCACTCCGGTGGTGGCCAATCCGGCGGTGGCCACTCCGGCGGTGGCCATCCGTCCCCCGCAGGGTTAGGACGGAACGGGTCACGTCCATCGGGTCCGTCACCGGTGAGAGGCCGGAGAGGAGGGTCTCCGTATATATTCAGCTTAGACGGGCCGTCTATTTCTTCGATAGTAATGTTTTCTTTTAACAGGTCTGTCCATGTATACAGCTTATTAGATATGTCTATTGGTCTACCGGTCGAAGAGTCAATCAGTTCAATAGTTCTTTTTTCCCCAATGCCGCCACCTCCACCGCCGCCACCTCCACCGCTGCCACCGTTTATATTCAGCTTAGACGGGTCGTCTTCGTTGATAGTAATGTTTTCTTTTAACAGGTCTGTCCATGTATACAGCTTATTAGATATGTCTATTGGTCTACCGGTCGAAGAGTCAATCGGTTCAATAATAATTTTTTCTTGTAACGTATCTGACCATATATTCAGCTTAGACGGGTCGTCTTCGTCGATAGTAATGTTTTCTTTTAACAGGTCTGCCCATGTATACAGCTTATTAGATATGTCTATCGGTTCAATAGTAATTTTTTCTTGTAACGTATCTATAGGCGTAAAGACAGCATTAGTTACCGTGTAACCTGTACTACTCCCCAGAACCGCCTCATCGGCCGCGGCAATCAGCTGATTTAAAATCTGAGTACTGTTCCTACCTCCGGTCATTGGACCGTTGTCCGCATAATGAGCCGTTCCTGCTAGAATTGCCTCGTTATTAATCACGATAAACCACGGGCTACTCGAATCATGTGTTTCTAAGCTTTCCGTCCATCCTTGACTAACAAGGCCGTTGAGATTAGTCGAGATGTGGAGGTGCTCGGCGTCGAGGGGAACCGGGGCCTCCGGGAACCGGAGGGCTCCTCCGGTAACCCCATCTCCAATGTATAACTCACTTAGTCTACTAATTATCCCTTTTTCTTCTTGATCCGTGCCCCATACCAACCCGCTTGTTACGGTCCACCGCCACCCGGGACTAGGTTCCAATCTCCCGATTACACCAGGTGACCAGCCGCCCTCGTCGCCGGGAACGCGCACTAACTCGCTAGGAGGAGCTAATGAAGGTAAGTCCTCTGGTAAGACTTTTAAAACCTCTATATTACTAGGCAAATCTTCATCCAACACACTTATATTCCAATCCCCAGCGGTTGGGTTGTCCCTTGCACCAATTATTGTTCTTTTCTCTATCGTGCCATCTTTTGCTACAAAGTATATTTCAGTTCCAACTTCTGGATGCTCGAGATGTCTTGCGATTAATACATGTCTCCGGGTGATCGCTACTCCTTGAAAGTATCTCTTCCGGGCTGGTTGGGATGGCCAATATACAAGAGGGCTAATTCCAGTTATACCTTTAAGATCACTTCCCCAAAAACTAGGATTTCTTACTAACCGAGGAGATTGTGGATCCATAGGACCGTTATAACGAATAAACATGTCAATGGTCTCACTTGACGGGGTAAGACCAGATACTAAAGCTTGAATTTCTTTAGTACTTTGTGAGGTAATTGAATTCTCTGAGGTGAGACTCGGAGCAGGGTTGACGGTCTCACCGGAGGCTAGCTCTGCGGCAGCAGCTGCCTCCTCTAGTAAGCGCCTCGCTTCGACATCCGCTTCGAGGGCCGCGGCCCGTCTAGCCGCTAATAATCGCTGTCGTGTTTCTTCCCATGTCTCCGTCGGTTCAACTACTTCTGGTTCAACTACTTCTGGTTCGATGATTGTCTGTCTTCGCCCGCGGGAACCTACCACCTCTTTTGTGTCTATTACAGGATCAGTATTAATAGTAACAAGACTGCTACCTTTATATTCTGTTACCGTATCAATGCTACTAACTGTACCGTCGGAAGGATTGAGCTTACTAGGTCTAACAATTATTATGTCATTACCTTCGGATAATTTTGAATTATCCTGTATATAACTTTCTACGGTTCTTGTACTGTCTGGCTTAACAACTACTACTATTCTTCCTTCTGACCCTGTAAGGTTTGTTTTAAATATAGCAGCATCAGGTATTTCAATATTATTACTTTCACCTAGCTTTCTGCTTGGTAAAATTACATCTGCTTTATTTACTGAAAGCAGTGTGTCTCTACCTTCTAGAGTATTATTAGAAACGATATTTTGTGAAATACCCTCTAATACGCCTTTACCACTCGTTCCATAAATTTCATCTAAGTTGCTACTGATACCAAGCGCGTGTAATGTATATAGGTCATTCTGATCATTGGTTAGTAACGTACCGGTAACTAGAATTGCTGAATCACCAGTTCCTTCATTATAAGTGCCAGTAATACTATTATCTAATATTTGCACATTGTTACTCGTCCCGCATAATATTCCACAGCCCAAACCAATCATCTTTTGGTCAAATTTCGAAAGGCTTTGAAAATCTTCTCTCTTACTTTCTGATTGTATAATACTATTGTTTGAAATAACAGTATCCCACGTTTTAAAAGTCTGGACACCGTAGCGATGAACATTTAATATAGAATTATTTCTTATATTAAACGTGCTACTATTATCGCTTATAAGAATACCATCTCTAACATCACTTATCTCGTTGCTATTTACTAAAACATTTGTAACACCGCCTCTATTAGCAATACCAGCGTTCCAAATATTACTACCTCTAGAAATATTATTATTTGATACCAGAGCACCATTAACACCGTAGTTTATTGATAAACCTGCTCTAAACCCGTCGGCTTTATCTGTTGCAAATGCATCTACTTTATTATCTGTAATAGTAATATTATTTGTATTACTACCGGTGATATATATACCAGAACGACCAATATTAGATAGTTCATTACTAGTAATACTACTATTAGTAACGCCGTTTAATTTTATACCATCACCCAATGAAGTAATATTACTAGTAGTGTTAGCTATTATATTTTCAGAAATATTTAACCCATCCACTACTGTTGCGTAGATAGCAGTGTTTGGTGTGTTAAGAAAGGTACAATTAGTAATAGTAACATTCTGTATAGGCCCACATCCACTATTTAAAACAGTTAATTTCTCATCTATTAATGGCGTGGCGTTTAAACTACTATAACCTAATATTGTTACCGGTGAATATTTCTCTAACCCCGGGGTGCCAACAGTATTAAACGTTATATCTGTAATAAGGATATTAGAAGGAGCTTCTGTAGAGGATCTATACGGTCTATCTACTAATATACCAGCCCCGGTAGAAATTGTCCTGGTTTTTGCTATCGTAAACCCACTTAATTCAATATTACTTTCTTTAACAGAAAAAGCAGTAGTATTGGTACGTATAACCGGGTTATTAACACCTTTAATTGAAGTATATTCAGGTACTCTAACTGTAACTGTTAAATCGAAATCACTAACAATTTCTATTTGTGAATAAGTTTCTAATGAAGTTATTAATTCTTCTTGTGATGAAACCTGTACTGGTGTAGTTGTTGACTCTTCTATAGAAGATCGGTCTCGAAATACTGGTACGTTAACTTTAGTTTCAGTTGATGTAGCTGGGATATAATCTGTATCACCTTCACTACCTCTATCACTATCCCCCAGCCTTGAAATTCTCGGCGCCGGTGTTGGCGTGGGTGTAATAGGCGTGGGAGCAGGTGTTGCAGGCCCCGTGGTAGTTGTTGCAGGCGCCGCGGCAGTTGTGATAGGTGCTGGTGTGGTGGTAGGTCCAGGGGTTGTTATGGATCGTCCTGTAACTATAGTAGTATAGTTTTGATCTCTTAACTGAATCACTATATCCATATTACCGGAATTATCTGTAGGATCCGCAACAACCGTCAACTCTTCGTTTATCTCTACAATTGATTCGTTATTATCGTTTACAGAAACCCCGGCTTGGCCGGACGTAAAATTTATAGGATCACCATACTCGTCTCTTGCACCGTTTTGATCATATACAAAATATGTTAGTTGTTCTGAGAACGGTTTATCTAAAACAATATTTTCTACCGTTACCTTTCCATCAGTGTTTTCATAAGAATCCTCAACCCCGCCAGAGCCTATAACAGGGTAAGTTGAAGATATATTAACATTAGATATGTTAATATTATTAAAATTTACTGCCGGAGCAGCCGTCGTGACTGGAGGTAATGTCGTGGGTATAACTCCCGGTGGTGGGGTTGCTATGGGGACTGGTGTAGTAGTAGGCATTTCTAAGTTGTTATGTTAGCAACAGTATCGTATGATGTATTAGGATTAACTGAGAGACTGGGCGTAACAACGGTTTCAGTAGTTACTGTATCGCCTTCATACCCTTCTATGTTAAAGTTCCTTAAGTAAAATTGTTTTACGCTTAAAGCGTCGGTAAGAGTAAGCCGTGCGGAAATAGGCGTACTAAAAGCAAATCCGCAATATACGTTTTCTAAGTTGGTTAATCGAGCTGCTCTATATCCCAGTTCTATTGTGGTTAGAAGAGTATATGTTGTTGTGTCTGCCTCTCTATAATCTATATGTAGCTTCTCACCTAAGTTAACGTATCGAAACCTTAATGTCCGATATGTATCGGTTGAAAGATTAGTAAAGGTACTAGAAAAATCTGATAACGGGGCATTACCTCTAAGATTATGCACATAGTCTCTAACTACCATAGCGTTTCTATGTGTTTGATTGTAGCCAACCCCCGGTCTATCGTCTCTCCCAGTTAATGCGTATAACCCGGTAGAATCAAAAGCAACCTTAACTAGCATTCCACTTAAAATACCGCTCTCTAATAAAATTGATGAGTCACTCTCTGTTTTTAACACTTCTGGCACCTCTGTATATAGAGCATGGGCAGATAAGATATATTCTGGATCTTGATCGCCTAGATATTGACCCGGTAAACAACATAAAGGGTATGCAAGGTTTGTTAAAAACGTAGCGAAACCTACTTCGTAAGTATTAAGAGGAGCTGAAATACCCCAACTAGGTAATTTATACTCAAACGACCAAGTTATATCATAGTTCGAATTAAAGGATTTTTTAGCTGCAATTAATGTATAATATCTAGAACCCGTTGGTAATTTTATATCTGTTGGAAAGGCCATCTATTATATATTTAATTACTCATTCCTTTATGAAAGTACAGGTCAAAGAATTTGTTGCTTTGAGTCGCGTTTTAAATACCAACACATAGCCGATTTTTTGAAGTTCACTCCAAATTACATTAAAATATTCTTGGTTGATGTTAACAAGAACGCTATCAGAGCGATCATCATATATAACATAATCAGAAAACTCTTCGCACAGTGCGCTCGCCCTGCAACAACTTATATTCATATAAGTATTTAGTCTTCAAATACTTTCAAAATTTTTTCAATTTTTTCTATTAATATGGTATTATCAGCGAGGTATTGTCCCTGAGTTGTATTAAATACCGTGCATTCAGTGAGAATTGATTTTAACGATACAAAATCTTCGTAGTCTAGGCCTTCAACTATAACTTCTTCCATATTTTAGTTATATATAAAAAATATAAAAGCAACTACGACCACTCGATCATCACTATTCCGTTACTTGGCAGGCCACCACCTTGGGGTGTTCGACCTCTATCCGCGCTAGCACCACCACCCGGAGCTGGTGCATTCCCCCAGAATCCCGCTACACCTGTTGACTCCTCATCGTCGTTATTAGTAGTATCGAGCCATCCGCTAGCACCCCTAACGACGTAACCACCTAATACATACGCATTTTCCGCTACAATCCCAGTCGGAGCCGGCTTTGGAGGATTGTTGAATCCACCACGTTGATAGTTATCATCATATAAACCACCATCAGCTCTTAGAAGCGTCGTCGCGCCATCAGGAGTGTATATAGCAGAAAAGTCTCCATCAACTGGTGCATCAGCAGCTGCGGGGCCTGTTGCGCACTTAATCTTAAATACTGTTCCTGGAGCTGCAGATAAGTTACCTATAGCGGTTGCTGCAGCTCCACCCGGGCTGTTTCCACCTCTCGCACCAGCTCCTGTCACGTGACATTTAACATAATGTATACCAGCAGGCATTGTAAATGTGTGTGTGTCTAATCCATCATCAAAAACCTTTATCCCAGGCGCCGGTCTTTCTATAAGAACGTCCCCGCTTAATGGATTAAAGGTTGTTCCTGTTTTATCTACAGTATTTACAAAAGCGGAAAGATTCTTCTGAACTGTAAGCGTAGGATTAGTTGTACCGCCTATTGACTTGATCATGTAATGCATACCAGTCGCTGATAGGACGGGACTCGTTGCCATGGCTGCAGTTGTTACACCCACTAAGGTACTATTTGCTGGGTTAGGAGAGCCGTAAACAACCTTATTATTTAAACTCGGTACCCTAAAATAGTCAGTAGTTGTCTCACCACCGGTATTATATGCCGTACCGATAGCGGCAGATAGATCAGGATAAGCTGTACTAATATATTCTGAACCATCACAACTTAGCCAACCATAAGGTACCTCCGCAGCCGCCGAAGCAAAAGGTACTATAGTCGCGACAGGGATAAGAGACGCAGTAGTCGGTGCAACGGTAGATTCTACTATGTTCGGTATAGACCAAGATAACAACCCATCAGCGTTTGATCCTAGGTACGTAGCATTTTGAGGCCCGGTAGGAGGGAAATCATAATTAATTGCGTTTATCTTTAATTTAGATGGAAGTGAAAGGTAGTTAGTAGCGCTTGTTGTTCTTTGAGTAATCTTATCAATATTAACTGTACCGCTAAGCGCTACTCTATTTGAACCATCTAGTTCTAGAGAGCTTCCTAAAGCATCCGGATCGAAGTTGCCGGCAGATAACGTTCCAACAGTAATTAAATTTTGAGAGTCAATTACTATAGTACCGTCCCCAGCACTGATTTGGTTAGCAACAGTTAACCAATCAGTCTCTACAGCTCCAGTCCCGGCTATACATATTTTTAAACTATGTGTATCAGTTTCATATGCATAATCACCGGTAACTACAGGAGCCAGAGAAGTTAAATCTGCAGCTCTACCTTTATATCTGTTACCAGCTACTATACCTCCT
>Ga0209756_1001485_pt1 | contig 21607 bp, 43 predicted proteins | sample ETNvirenome_6_85_FD_184071 | JGI IMG/M metagenome (GOLD analysis project Ga0209756, IMG submission 184071) | Marine viral communities from the Pacific Ocean - ETNP_6_85 (SPAdes) (version 3) | ecosystem: Environmental > Aquatic > Marine > Oceanic | place: Pacific Ocean | collected 2013-06-19 | reverse complement strand
CAAAGAACTTATCTTATCTCGCAGAACAAAATGGAATTCCAACTATTAATGGATATTTTGAAGACGACTCTACCATAAGTCAAATTAAACAAGAAGCTGATTTAGTAACTGCATTTAATGTATTTGCTCACTCAGATAATCTCGAACAGATTACTCGAAACGCCTTTCAAGTAATGAAGCCGACTGGTCATTTAGTAATTGAAGTTCAGTATTTATATGATACACTAAAAGATGTAACTTTTGATAATATTTATCACGAACATTATAATTATTGGAGTGTTTTATCACTTAATAATTTCTTTAAAAATCTTGGATTACAAATTTCAAATGTAGAAAATGTTGATACCCACGGTGGTTCAATAAGAGTTTATGTTGGCACTCAAGGTCATCTCGTTAATTCATCTGTATCTGAATTTATGGGAAGAGAAATTGAGTTTGGATTAGATAAATTAGAAACTTATAAAGAATTTGCACAAAAAGTAGAGAAACTAAAAGAGAATTCAGTTTCTAAAATCAAGAGTCTTAAAGACGAAGGTAAGTCAATAGTCGGTTATGGTTCACCAGCAAAAGCAACTACTGTTCTGAATTACTATGGTATAGATAGTGAGTCTATTGATTACATCATAGAAGATAATGAGATGAAACATGGTAAGTTATTACCGGGAGTGAGAATACCAATTCGAGGTAAAAATGGTTCGTTAGATGAAAATCCACCAGATAATATATTGGTGTTGGCATGGAACTTCTTTGATTATATCAAGGAAAATAATCAAGAGTTAGTAAATAGAGGATGTGAGTTTATAACTTTAAAATGAAGAATAAAAAAATATTAATAATAGGTGGAACTGGCGCCTTAGGTAAAACTCTTTTAAAAAGATATTATGACGATAATAAAGTAATAGTCTTTTCAAGAGATGAACATAAACATTATCATTTGTTAAAAGAGTACAAAGACATTGTGTCTGTAATTGGAGATGTAAAAGACAAAGACTCTGTGATGAATGTTATTTTACAATATAATCCACATGTAGTTATCAATACTGCTGCTTTAAAACATGTTCCTATATGTGAAGACAATCCATATGAAAGTGTAAAAACTAATATAGTTGGGCATCAAAATGTCATAGAGTGTGTTAATACATATGGTAAGATAGAGACATTAATGTTTATTTCCACAGATAAAGCTTGTAAACCTATAAATGTTTATGGTATGTGTAAGGCCACATCAGAAAGACTTTATATAGATTACTCTAAGAAACAAAAAGATACGAAGGTGATTTTATGTAGGTATGGTAATGTTTTAGAATCAACAGGTTCGGTAATTCCATTCTTCAAGGGTTTATTGGATAGGGGTTTAAAGTCTTTACCAATCACAGATAGAAGAATGACTAGATTTTTGTTGTCTCTTGATGAGTCTGTAGATTTAATTGATTGGGCTTATAATCATCCAAATTCTCATTCTTGTATAGTAGTTCCAAAAATAAAATCATTTTTAGTAACTGATTTAGCAGTTGAGTTAGGGAAGAGTTATGCCGGTTTAGATGAGGTTGTATTAAATTACATTGGTATAAGACCTGGCGAAAAGATACATGAAGAAATGGTTAGTTTAGAAGAGTCGCTTAGAACTGTAGAATATGACAATTATTATATGATAACTGATGATAAGATTAGTGATGATATTTGGTCCCTTTCTTCAGATAACAGCTTGATGGATTGTGATGAAATAAATGGTTTCTTAAAAGAAAAAGGCGTGATAGATTAATCATGATAAACAAAGATTTTAGTTTCATTCGAATTATAGAACCATATTCAATTTGGATATTAGATAACTTTTTGAATGATGAGATAGTCAATGATATGAATAAAGATTGGGTATCACAGGATTCGGAACTTTGGGGTTCTGGTTATGAAAAAATTGATGGTGAGAAAAATATATTAGAACATGGAATGAGGTGGTTGAATGATTATGAGTTGATGCCAAAGTCAATATCTAAAGTTATCAAGTATTTTCACTCAGATGAGTTTACCAAAGAAATTAGTAAGATAACAGGTGTGGATAATTTAGTAACAGATGAAAGTAGGAATTGGTCTGGTATGAGAGTAATGTTGCCAGATTCGTATCAACTTATTCATAGTGATGCTAGAAGTCATCCTGATAAGGATGGGTTGAGAAAAGAGTTAACATGTTTGATGTACTTCAATGAAGATTATGATAAAGAAAGTAATGAAGGTTGTTTGGAGATTTGGAATGATGATATGACAGAAAGGATGCATGAAGTAGAACCAATAAATAATAGATTTATTGTATTTCAAAATTCAGATACTTCTTATCATGGAGTACCATCTGTTAAATTTGAAAGAAAATCAATAACATTTAGTATTTTATCAAGAGATAATACTAATGGTAGAACAAAGGCTTTATTCGTACCTCGTGAAGAGGATAACGAAGAGGTTAAAAAAATGGCTAAAAAAAGACTGGAGTTATAATGAAAACTAAAATAGGAATAGTAGGACAAGGTTATGTTGGAACTGCTATTAAAGTTGGATTTAAATCTTATTATGATGTAGAAACATATGATAAGTATAGTGAAGAAAAAAGTACTATGCAACTGGCCGATATGGTTGAGTCTTGTGAAGTAATATTTGTGTGTGTACCAACACCAATGAATAAAGACGGAAGTTGTAATATTGATGTGGTTGAGGGTGTTATAAAACAAATAAATAAATTATTAATAGATTGGAAAAGTGATAAGAAACCAATAGTTGTAATCAAATCTACAGTACCACCTGGTACTACTGAGAAATTACATAAAAAATTTAAGAATGTAAATGTTATATTTAATCCAGAGTTTCTTACAGAGGCAAACTTCATAGACGATTTCAAAAATCAAACTCGTATTATATTGGGTGGAACAAGAAAAGGAACTAATAAATTAAGACAAATTTATAGTAAGGTATTTCCAAAGGCACATATAATAAAAACACACTCTACTATTGCTGAAATTGTAAAGTATATGACTAATGCGTATCTTGCTACAAAAGTATCATTCGCGAATGAGATGTATCAGATATGTGAAAAGTTTGATATGGATTATGATAAGGTAGTAGAATATGCTACACTTGATGAACGATTGGGGGTGACTCATTGGTCTGTCCCTGGTCCAGATGGTGAATTTGGATTTGGTGGTCATTGTTTACCAAAAGATATTAATGGGTTAATTAATGTGGCACATGACCTTGGTGTTAATACTGGAGTGTTAGGAGCAGTTGTGAATACAAATGATGAAGTTAGAAAAAATAGAGACTGGGAAGAAATGAGAGGGAGGGCAGTAGTCTGATGAAAATATTAATTTTAGGTCATAAAGGTATGTTGGGAAATGTTGTTCATAAGTATTTCAACGCCGAACATGAAGTTGTTACAACAGATTCTAAATGGCCACAAAATTCTTTTAAGGAAATTGTAAAGGATTTTGATGGTGATTATATAATAAATTGTATAGGGTGGATACCACAAAAACACACGGCCGAAGAAATATCTCATCTTAAGATAAATTATGAACTTCCTATTTGGCTAGATTCTAATTCAAAGTGTAGAGTAATTCATCCAGGAACTGATTGTGAGATGGATGATGATTTTTATGGTATTTCGAAAAAAATAGCATCTGATTATTTAGTAAATCATGGAGTAAATACAAAAATAATTAAGACATCTATAATAGGTCATGAACTAAAAGGTGCTGATAGTTTATTGGATTGGTTTTTAACATCTGAACCGGTGGTATCTGGTTATACAAATGCTATGTGGAATGGGAATACAACTTTAGAGTGGGCTAAAACTTGTTTGGATTTGATGCATAATTGGGATTCATATGAAACTGAAAATGTAATAAAATCTTATTGTATATCAAAATATGAATTGTTATTGGAGATACAAGATGTCTATGGTGGAAATGTCATTCGAGTTGATAAGGATGATAGACCTATGCCTAATAAGTGTTTGACTAGTGGGATACAAAAAAATTCAATTAGTATTCAATTAAAAGAACTTAAGGAATTTTATGGTTATTGATGTTCATCCCGAATTTGGTTATGAGATAGTTTGTTCTATTCCTTATGCTTATTATTTACAGCAAAAGGGCGAGTTAGAAAAGGTAGTTACTTGTAAAGGTATGCGACCATTTTACTATTTTTGTGATAATGTAGAAGAGAGATATGATAATAGGAGTATAGACAATCTCACTAATGGTGTTCAAAATTTACCTAACTCTTGGATTCATCATAATGCTGTTGCTAACTTTGGACGAGATTATAGTGAATTAACAGAAGAAGAAAAGACGACAGCAAATGGTTGGTTGGATTATTCACAATGGGAGTGTCCACCTTATAAGGAAGTTTATTTTGATAATGAATTAGATTTACCAAAAAAATATGTTGTTATTTCCAATAGATATAATTTAGAACATGGTGCTAGTCCTCTTGGATACTTTGACATTGGTTGTTTATATGAAATGTTCAATCACTTAACAGAGAATGGCTATTCAGTTATTTATAAAAGACCTAAGAATACGGAGTTTGCTAGAGATCCAAATGAATTATTAAATAATGATATAGTGGCAGATGTAGATGGTTTTGGTGTTATGACAGATTATGAATTAGTTAATCATTATGATGATGTCTATTTAATTGATGATTTTATAACTACAATAGGAAGGGGATATAATGAAAGTCAATTAAATATATTTGCTATGTCATCTGGATTTATATCAATGGGTGGTGGTTCTAGTTGTTTTTGTAGTTGTTTTGAAGTGCCAGTTATAATTTATGTTAATACTTCAGGTGATATTAGACCAGGTTATTTTGATGAAAATAGTTATTTCAGAAAATTATCAGGTGCTCCAATACATCTCATCATAGATACTATTGATGATATTCAAAAAAGAGGACATCGTGATTACACAAATTTACACAATAAGATAAAAGAGGTATTTAATGCATAAAATAACATCAGTAATTCCAACTTATAATAATCTACCATTTTTAAAGTTAACAGTTACATCAGTTAGACAGAATTGTTACTATAATGATATGCCAATTTTTATCTTTGCTGAAAATTGTACTGATGGAACTAATGAATGGTTAGCAGAAAATGCTGATGAACTTGGAATTGAATATTATATAGAGACTGGTATGGATAGAGAGGATCAACGAGGTATTGGTGGTGGTATTGATTTATGTGTTAGTCATGTTGAGACCGAGTTTGTTAACATCTTACATTCAGATTTTTGGGTTGGTCCAAATCAAGATATAGAGTTATTAAAGTTATTTGATGAGTTTCCAAATGATAGGTTGATTGCTTCATCATTTAGGATACAACCAAATATATTTCCTAATGATCCTGAATATAGACCTGGTACGGTGTTTGTGTCAGTAGAAAAGTTTGGTGCTTATGATGATGACTTTGAGGAAAATTATTTTGATGGTTGGGCTGCAGAATTTTCAACAGAGAACGACATCAGAGTAAGAAAAGCTGGTGGGGCTGGATATTTCTGTAGGACAGAGGATCATATTTATATTGGTGGTAATGATCCTATATTTGAACCAATGTATTGGGAAGATAAAGACCTGTTTATGAGAATGCAGATGGAAGGTTACAAGTTTGTGATGACAAGCAAATCTGTTGTATGGCATTTTGCTTCAAGGACATCACGATTTCCAAATAGTACAAAAAATTTAGATGATACTAAAAGACCATCACATTTAGTTGAGTGGGAAAGAAGAGCAACACAAAGATTTATAGATAAGTGGGGTAGATTACCCGAAGAAGACGCAGATAGTTTTGTTGTACCAATAACCGGTACAAATAACCCAAATAGAATAGAGTGGCCATTTTGATGAGTAAAATATTATTAGTGATAACAACTTATAATGAATCCGAATATACCAAGTCATGTTTTGATTCACTAAAGACTATAGAAGATGATGTCGATGTATTAGTTATTGATGATTGCAGTACAGATGACACGGTTGATTTATGTAAAGAATATGGTTATGAAAATAATATACCACCACACGAAATCGCCGATATCAGTAATTTACAATTTATACCAGCAATAGAAAATCATAGAAAAAGTCAAAAATATGAAGAAATACGAAACAATTAGTTTCATCCAGCCATCGAGGAACAATCTTCGCTACTTGAAGTGGAGTTATAACTCGATTAGAAAGAATTTAGGATACAGACACGAAATATGTTGGGCAGATGATTTCTCAGATGACGGAACGTGGGAATGGATGAATGAGATTAAAGACAAAGACTCGAATGTAAAGATACATCGTAACGAAGGACCCACAAGATTAGGACATACGATACTATATGATACACTAGTAGATATGGCTACCAATGATATTGTGATGATATATCATGCCGATATGTATGCATGCCCTAAGTTAGACGAAGAAATGTTAAAACATCTACAGCCTGGAAAAGTGGTTAGTGCAACACGAATTGAACCACCATTACATCCTGATGGTCCCGAAAAGATACTTAAAGATTTTGGGATAGAACCAGAAGAATTTAACGAACAAGGATTGTTAGAATTTGTTGAAGAATTTAGGAAGGGTGAAAATGGAAGAGATATAACAGATGGTATATTTGCTCCGTGGGCTATATACAAAGATGACTTCTTAGCAATCGGTGGACATGACCCATTGTACGCTCCACAAAGTAAAGAAGATAGTGACATATTCAATAGGTTTGTGTTGGCTGGTTATGATTTGATTCAGACTTGGAAAGGATTAGTCTATCATATGACAAGTCGTGGTTCAAGATTTAAAGATGGGGCAATGAGAAATCCAGCGGGACAAGTGTTTATGAAAGGTAGGGAGAGTACTGAGTGGTTAACACAAAACCTCCGTAGCACACGTAATTTCATCCGTAAATGGGGTCATATGGTACAACATGATGAATACATGAAACCTATTATACCACCGAAGTATGACGTAGGATTTAAGGTTTATAATACTGATATCAATTTATTAAGAGAATTAGAGCCGTGGTGTAGTTGTATTTATTTGGATTATGGGGCAATTGGAAGGTATGCACATGAATATAGAAAAGAGGAACAACCAAATACATCATTCAATTTGGATGAGAGGATTAAGATGTATGGAACTGCTGATGTCACGGAGTATCATGACATCGTAGTAGAGTTTGATGCACAAAAACTTACACAAGAAAATTTTCAGACGATAGTTAACCTATCAAAGATGCTGCGTGATAGTGGTGAGATTGGTGAGATGGAATATGACATATTTAAATTTCATATAAAGTCTTTAGAATCGTATGAAAATAATTTGATTGTTTGTGAAAGATAGTTATATTTATAAGTGTAATAGGAGTTATACGTGGATAAATTAGGTTTATATATTAACAATTTAATGACAACTGTAATAGATAAAGAAGAAAAGTTTTTTTTAAGAAAACTCGCATTTACAGAACTACTTAAATTAAAATCAGATGTGTCAGACTTTTTAGCGAGATATGTGTATAAATTTGACGGTATACCCGACGAATTAAAAGAAAAAGAAGATAATCAATTAACATTAGAGTTTGGAGAAGAACATGAAAATAAGTAATGATGCAGTTGATGAATTGAAAAAAATCAGAAATGCTTTGGATAATATGTATGACAAATTAAACACTACTTTGTTTGAAAAGAAAGTTGCTATGAAAACTACATACAAAGAAGTAAATCCATTTGATGGTGTTTCTGAAAATTTTTCATATATTGCAGATAAATTGAAACAACTTGAATCATCTGAAATAGTGGAGGATTAAAAATGGCTAATGATCATGCGCAAGATAGATACGACCCGCCAAAAGTTGGCAGCGAGTATGAAGAAGATAAATTTTCTGAAATAAATCCTGGAGAATTATTTAGATTATTTGCTAGTAATGACGCTAAAATGTATCGTAAGTCGAGTGACAACTTTGCATTTGATATCAAAGAACAAGTTGAGATACAATTTGACTCTAACGAAAAAGTATATGTCAAGTCGTAATTTTGAAAAACCCTTAAAAATTCATGGTAGGAGAAAAGTTATTACTAAAAAAATGATCGAAGATGCTCAATCAAATACCAAATCTAATATGGCAGCTTCCCGTTGGTTGGGAATTAACTATTTGACATATCGAAAATATGCAAAAGTATATGGGTTATTTGAGAGACATTTAAATCCATCAGGTGTCGGAATTAAAAAAGGTTATGGTAAATATAGAAAACCATTGGATGAATTACTTGCGTCGGATAGAAAAGTTAAATTGACAAAGGGGTATCTTAAAAAAAGATTGATAGCAGACAGTTGGACGGAAGAAGAATGTAATTCATGTGGTTATAATGAAATTGTTATGGGGAAGAATGGTGTTGCTTTGTTAATTGATTTCATAGATGGGAATAGCAGTAATAGTAAGTTAGATAATATTCGTCTCCTATGTCCCAATTGTTATTTATCTTATAATGGTCATTTTCCATCATCAGTTACGTTTTTAAAATGAAGAAAAAAGCAATATTAATAAAAGATTTTTATAGTGCCGATGGAGCTCTCCATGCTGGTGATAAAGTTATAATTGAATCAGAACTTACTGAAGGTTATTATAGAGTTCAATCCGATATGGGGAAATTTTATGTAGTTCCTACCCATATTGTTAAAATAATTGCTTGACATTATCATTTTTTTTGTGTAAATTAGGTACATGAAAAAGGTTATAAATTGTTATAAAGAATTTAATCCAGTAATCCAAAGAAAGTTAAAAGAGGTTACAGTTGAAGAAGGTCTTGAAATCGCCACGGAATTATTCAATATACTTAATGAAAGGAAAGACGGCATTGGGTTGGCTGCTAATCAAGTTGGGATTAATGCTAGTGTTGCTGTACTTAATGTTCGCGAGCCAATTATATTAATCAATCCTGTTATTACAAAACAATGGGATGAGATTGATTATTATGAAGGTTGTTTGAGTTATCCTGAAAAGGGTGTTCATACTAAACGTTATAAAAATATTATAATACAAACCGCACAAGAAGAAAGTGGTTGGTATTTTAGTGGAGTGGAAACTGGTAAGGATGATGAAGGAGAAAGACTACTTGAAGCAGTTTGTGTTCAACATGAGATTGACCATTTAAATGGAATGACTATCCACGATAGGAAAATAGATACTACCATTAAAACTGAGAAGAAGATTGGTCGTAATCAAAAAGTGTTGATTGCTTGTGGTCCTGATTCACAGGTCATGAAGTATAAAAAAGCAAAATCATTATTAGAAAATGGATGGACTTTAGTTGAGCCATCATAAAAAAGGAGAAATAAAATGAATAAAGAAGAATATTATATTAGTGATTGGGATATGTTGATGAAAATATGGCCAAATTGCCCTGTTGATGGTTGTGAATATAAAATAAATTTAAATTTAAATACTGGTAAATGTTTCCCACATTCAGAGGGAAGTAACCAATGGAAAAGTTTTAAGATTTTGTTAAAAAATACATTCATAAATAGACCAAATCTTTTATGGAGAAAAATGAAAGGCCCGATAACAGTATGAAAGAACCACTTGATAAAAATAAATTAGGAAAAGGTAGAAAAGGCCCCTGGGATGATGAGACAATAAAATTGATTGATGAAAAAACTGGTGAACTACTATTAGAATGTAAGGTGAGTGATAAGACCATCCAGTATCTTTTGGAAATTGGATTGAATACTATATTAGAGAAGTTTGTAAATGAAAATGATTGGGAATCAAAATTAGATAAAGAGTGGACACCATTAGATGAAGAAGAATAAAGAAAGTAACAAAAAAAACACGAAAACAGATAAAAGTAAAAGTAAAGTTAAGAAAAAAACTATTTTTCATAAAAAATCTGATGCTGGAAAGGGAGATGTTCCAAGAAGAGGTATATCTCTAGAAGAATGGTCTGATAGATGGGATAAAGTTTTTGGTGTTGGGAGACATAGAAAAGAAAAAACTGAGGATGACAAAAAGAAAAATCCAAACCCATTTTATTTTATTATTGATTGGATATACAGTATGGGGAAAATACACGAATGAAGCTAATAGCAGAAAGAGTAGATAAGTGGTACTATTCAGGTGGTTATGTGGGTCACTTGTGGAAAGACTTGGGTGGTAAGAAACATGATAACACTAAGGATATCATGGAGAGTTATTGTAAAAAAAACAAAAAATCTAAATTTATAATCGATTGGGAACGTGGAGAATTATTAGTTTATGAAAGATAAAAAAAGATTTGTTCCTGGGACAGAGATACCTTACGAAAATTGGATACAAGCATGGGGGATAACGGAACAAATGAAACGTAAAAAAATAGATTGGGTGAATGTATTTGTCTGGTTTGGATTTATACCGATATTTTCATTTTTATCTTGGTATGGTGTTTATAAGTTAGTGATGTGGTTATTTTGATGGCACGAAATTGGTATGGAGGAAGGAAATTTCACAAAGAAGATATTTTAACCAAAAGAAGATATTCGGAGTCAGATATTCGTTGGGAAAAATTTAAAATCGTTTTGTGGGTTGTAGCTTCTATACTTTACGGCTATTTTATAGTATTAGGAAAAACAATATGACTGATTTAGTAGTATTTATAGCAGTTATCATATTAGGAATATTTGTCTATGAAGTTTTATGGGAAAATATGAGACCTAAATGAAAACTTATCTTACATATGATGATGTAAATATTGTCCCAAGATATTCGGAATTGGAATCTCGTGATAAAGTAGATTTAACCACAAGGTTTACCAAAAATACAGTATTGTCCATTCCAATAGTTGCTTCGCCGATGGATACTATTTGTGGAATTGATATGGCGAAAGAAATGTTAGAATGGGGTGGGGTTGGCGTCATACATAGATTTCAAAGTATTGATGAACAAGCCCGTATGATGAGATTATTACATTATGAATGGGATAGATACTTTACACCATTAAGTGGTAATGATAATGAAGAAGAAAGAACCATAGATAAGGAATGGAATGAGTGGTGGGATAGTGTAAGAGGTTGGAATCACCCGCCTACTAAATCAGATTGGGAAGATTTAAAAGATAGATTTTATTGGACAGATTCTTTGATTCGTGATGAAAAGATTTGGAAGAAAAGACCGAGGTGTGCTGCCATAGGAGTTACTGGTGATTATAAGGAACGAGCACAAGAGTTAGTTAAAAATGGGTGTAACGTATTACTTATAGATATAGCACATGGACATCATGTGTTATTGAAAAATGTTATTAAGGAATTAAAAGATGAATTTGGAAGAGATGTTGAAATCGTCGGGGGTTCTATTGCCACCAAAGAAGCAGCAAAGGATTTATGTGAATGGGGAGTTGACGCTCTCAGAGTTGGAATCGGTAATGGCTCGTTATGTGAAACAAGAATCAGGACGGGTGTCGGACTTCCTCAGGTTACTGCTCTTCTTGATGTGTGTTCCGTTGCTGACGGGTATGGTGTTCCTGTCATTGCTGATGGTGGGGTCCGTAATGTTGGCGATGTGTGCAAAGGACTTGGTTGCGGGGCTGATTCAGTCATGTTGGGGTCTCTTCTCGCTGGGACAAAAGAAACGCCGGGTGATATCCATAAAGTAGGGGAGTGGCCAAATGAGCGATTATATAAAAAATATAGAGGTAGTGCCTCTCTCGATAGTAAGTCGGATAGAGGAGAATCTAAAAACGTGGAGGGGAATTCTAAGATTATTCCGTATAAAGGTAAAGTCACACGTATTATATTTGATATTCGTGATGGTATTAGCTCATCTTGCTCATATGTTGGCGCGAGGGACTTATTGGATTTTCAATCAAGATGTAAGCTCGTCCAAGTTACACAGGCAGGAGCCGTTGAGGCAAAGCCACATCTCTTATGAAGAACAAGATGATTGGTTTGTATGAAAAAGAAAAAAAAGAAAAAGACCATCACTATGTCAAAATTTCCTATACCACCTACAAAGGTGTTTAAGGACAAAAGAAAAAAGAAAAGAAGTCAGAATAAGATAGAGTTAAACAAAAAGTTAAGTCGAGGAGAAGACCATGAGTAAATTTTTAAAAGCAATAGAAACTGTAACTAGCTGGATTACAGGAGAAAAACGTTCTGGCGATGAAAGACGAGTTAAAAAGAGTACTAGGAAAACTACTAAGAGAAAAGTACGTAGGAGAAAAAAGTGATTTCAATTGAAAAAATAGTAAAAAAGATTATTGGAGATAGGCGGATTGGGCTAGACCGTCGTATCAAATTAGTAGAGTTCAAAAAACCAAATAGACGTAAAACAGAACGGAGAGAAAAATGATTTTAGATACATTATTGACAGGAGTGATGTTATTTAGTTCCTTTGCTATGAGAGATGCCAATATACAACCCAATCCTGATGATTACGAAGTTAGTATAGGAATTAGTCATCCTAATTATTTTATCAATCGCCAATGGGAACGTGAGTTAGGTACGAAGTATCTTGACACACATGTGTGGACTAAACTTGATGTAAATGGATTGTATTTTAAACCAGAGTATTTTGATAAGGAAAGTGATAACGTTAAATACTTGAAGGTTGACTGGCGTAAAAATTGGATAGGTGCTAGCTGGGGGTTTACCACACGTTCAACAAATGATGAATTAAGTTTGTATGAAACATTTGCGTCGGTGGGTTTAGTGAAGAAAAAGAACTACGGCGATAAAGTAGAAGTAGAAGTTACGTTTGATGGTTACTTACCTCCAGATGAAAATGGAGATAATACCACATTTGAATATGAAGATAAATTTAAAGTGTCGTGGAAACTTACCGATAAAGTTAGAATTTATAATACAGGAGAAGTATCACAGATTAAAGGAGAATCTAACTATAAAGCAAAAATAGGAGTCGAGATATCTCTTTAAAACCATATTGGTGTAAGTGGTATGGAGACGATGAAAAGTATCCAGATGAACCCGGGTATTTAGTTATAATGTGGATATTATTTGATAGAGATTTTATGTTGATACTTATACCTAAGTACTTGGCATTTGTTGCCAATGTAACCGAAAATTTACAGACTCAATGGGATGAATTGAATGGACCACCTAACATACCTTTTTCCTATACTTTTAATCCTTTGGGCAGATAATAGGATATTTATTAAAGTAAGTAAATATTTATGAAATATACAATTACAAATTCAGAATTACAAACTCATACTCCGATGTTAGACAATTGGGTCAGCACCATTTGGAAATGGAAAAGCACACCTTACAAAATAAAGATTATTTACTTACAAAAAGTAAAATAATCCTTGACTTTTATATCATTTTATTAGTATATTAAGAGGAATTAAAACATGAGTAGAAATTCAATTTGGTCAAATGAAAGGACAGAAATTGCCACTTGGCTATCTGGTTACCTTAATATGATAAAAACATGGGTGGATAAGATTCTTGATAACGAGCATTATGAAGTTGACAAGAATAAAATCATCGGTTTGATAAATGAGTGGATACTATGGTTAGAGGAAACAAAGACAAAAATCATGATGATGAAAGATGTCGACCCCGAAGAAATAAAAGAAAAGGAATAGAAATGAAAAGGTTATTTTTAATAATTGGAATATTGACCATAGGGTGTTCAGATTTCAACCCAATAGCATCGGAAGATTGTGATTGTAGTTTGGATATATCAAGTACTTTACCATATTCCAATGGTAGTTATAAATTAGAATACAACGAAGACTTAGCACAAACTTATACGGTTTTAGATGCGACTACTGAATGTGGTTGGTCCCAACGTTTACAATGGGACACCAATTATCAGTATAGGATAAATACTGATTGGGTGAGTTTGGTAAATCCATCATCAATGACAGATGAAGATGGAAATGCTCATGTAGTATTTGCTGCGTGGGAAGAGTTTATCGGTGAAACTGTCAAAGTTTATTGTGGTTATACTGATGATTGTGGGCATTATTTTTTGGATTCATTAGAAATTAAAGTGGTAGATACCGAGTAGGAGAAGTCATATGAAGTACGTGTTAGTTGACCGTGGAGATAATATTATAGATAGAATTGAACTAACACGAGAGGTAAGTTTATCTGCCGCCAAAACATTTTTTGTAGGTAGGAAGCGTATTGAAGAAAAAGAATTTGATAATTTATGGAAAGTGATGTCGGAAGAAGAGTATAATAAAAAATATAGAGCAACATTGAGAAAATCATCACATAAACAAGAATACGAAGAATTTGGCGACTGGCTTGACATAGAAAAATCTTGATGATTTGTCAGTTTGTCATATATTTATAATTGGTATAGATATTGTATATATTATACCAGAGACCATCGCCAATGGTTGGGATGGTAAAACTAAGTTAGACTAATAAGTTAACAATAGGAGAAAAACAATGACTAAACTTATGTTTCATACAGGTAATTTCCCTTTTCCAGATAGGGATGAGTTTTTAACCCCATTTGATAAAATGTTTGACCACATGCTGGATACCCAGTTTCCAGATGTAGCAAAACAGGTTGGTGTCAAACCATATCAAGGTTCAGCATACCCAAAAGTCAACGTATATGAATACGAAGATAAAGTTGGTATCGTTGCTGAGATTCCAGGACTCGATAAGAAACAACTCAATGTTGAAGTTGAAGATGGTGTATTAACCATTTCAGGTGATAAACATGGAGTGTGGGAAGAAGATGGTGCTAAAGTACTTCGTAGAGAGTTAAAAGCATCTTCGTTCAAACGTTCTTTCGAACTTGGTGAATTACTTGATGGGGATAGCATCAATGCTAATTTTAAAGATGGGGTCTTATCGATTGAAATTCCAAAGACCGTGCCAGAAAAACCCAAAAAACATTCGGTTAAAATCGGATAATGCAAATCATCGCTATAGGCGATGAACGTTTCATGACTCTTGGGGTGGTGTCGGTTGATTGCGGTTATAATACAGAAGAATTGAAGACAATGTGGCGATTAGCCGATACTGTCCTGAGAAATGAAAACAAATGGTATATTTGTTCAAAATTGATAGAAGCAGAATTTAAAGACATTTAATGCTTGACTTATATAGTTATTATAAACTATATTAAAGTCATGAATAAAATTGATTATCCAGAATACACAGAAAAAGGAGTTAGATATATGATGTGTTCATCTCATTATTATATGAAATGCAATTGTGGAGGGTATGTTGCTGTAGGCGAAGATGCTGTATCAGTAAGATGTTCTACTGATGTTTTACGAACCATGTTATGTATGTTCCCACTTGAAGAAAAGGCCTATAGACCAACTGGTCGTCCAGCTGGCTGGCATTGGATGGCAGAGTTTGTAGATAAAGATGGTAATGTATTTCACAGAGGTAAAGAACAACCTAAATTGAAGGGCACGCTGCCGCCTACGAAAGTAAAACCTAGAAAGAAAACTAAAAGAAGAACTAAGGAACAAATACTTATAGATAGACACAATAAGAAAAAAGCTGTCTTGAGGAAAACAAGAAAGAAAAAGACGAAAGTCGTAAATGAAAGAACTTAAACAACAGATTCATAAGCCATTAGATAGAGATTATTTTAAATATAAAGATAATCCACGAAAACGGAAAACTCGTTTGACGGATTGTTGTGGTCTGGATGAAGATCATGAAGTCTTGAATGTCAATGATGAAGAAGACTGGAAATTGGTAGAACAATATGTACAGGATGCTTTATTCGATTATCCATCTACGGAATCAATAACACCAATATCTTGTAAAGTGTGTGGTAGGTTGTTAAAGTATCAGAGTACTTTAAACGATAAAGCTTGGAGAAACTAAATGGGCAAACAAGTTAAGAAACATGGATATAGTTGTAAATTAGTTAGAGTTGTAGATGGAGATACCTGCGACGCGATGGTTGATTTGGGATTTAATGTGTGGCATAAAGTGAGAATAAGATTTTATGGTGTTGATACTTGGGAAAGTAGAACACGGGATTTGGAAGAAAAAGCTAAGGGGTTAGAAGCAAAGGCATTTGTCAAAGACCTTTTGGAAAATTCTGATGATGGTAAATTTTCAATTATATCACATGGTGTTGGTAAGTATGGTAGAGTTCTTGGAGAGTTGTTTGTCAAAGGACACGATACTTCAGTAAATGAATTACTGAAAGAGAATGGACATGCTTACGAATATCATGGTGAGAAGAAAAAAGTATTTGGAAGTTAAGTGGATATATCTATAGAATATTGTACACAATGAAACTACGAACCGAGAGCTCTCAGTTTGAGAGATGAGTTAATGGATAATTTTGGGTTTAGCTCAGAATTGATAGAATCAAGTGGTGGAGTATTTGAAATAAGGGTAAATGGTAATCTTATTTTTAGCAAAAAGGAATTAAAGAGATTTCCGAATCCCGGTGAGGTAGTACAATTCATTGAAGATTTACAATCAGTAACATAAACATAAAGAGGTTATAATGGCAATAACAAAAGGTGGTATTTTCACACCAAATAAACATTGTAAAAAGACAAGACAGGGTATGGGTCGCGGAACTAAGTGGGGCAGACCTACTGGTAAACATCATAAAAAGAAATACAGGGGACAAGGTAAATGAAATTGCCTATACAGATAATTAAGGATATGGTAGAAAGATATTCTGATGATAAAATTTTGGGTAGAAAAATAAGAAATTATATCGAGTGGCTTTGTGATTCTAAGGAGAAATAATACTTGACTTGTATGCATTTTTATGTGTATATTCTATTAAATAAAACATAAAGGTTATAATGAATAAAAAACAGCTAAAAATGGTTCGTGAACATGCCAAAAGAATGTTCAACATGAGATTCATGGGATTAGACTGGCAAGAGATTCATCAGAAGAGATGGGACGAAAATGCTGGATGTGAGGAAGATACGTGTGATTGTGAAGAGATATATTATAAGAAAAAAGGTATGTTATTTTTTGATGGGACAAGGAGTTAAAATGACTAAAAAAGAGTGGTTGGACGAAGAGGTGTTTAGAGACATATATGGAAGACCTTATAATTTATCTGATGTTCCAATGACTGTGATGACGCGTGAAGAATCATTTAAGAAGCAAGGTGGAAGTAAAGAAGATATTGATGAGTATTGGAAAAAAAATAAACACTTGTATCAAAAGGAGTCGCTAAAAAATGCCTAAAAAAAAGAAAAAGACTATTCCGTTTCACATCACCCACAATTACAAACATTTTGAATTGACAGGCGGTGGGATTAAGTTTTGGGCTCGTGATGAGTCTGATGCTAAGTTATACTGTGAAAAAATAAAGTGGTCGCCGTTGTCTCTCGTGGAGATTAAGTGAATTATTATTACGAAAAGAGCGGTATTTTAGATTCTGAAATCAATATCACTTATCACGAACTTTTTTGTAAAACCGATGTAGAATTGGATGAATGGATTGAGGAAGTCCGCCAGTATGTTATAAAGGAATGGGACGAAAAAGGTATTCCACCATTGGTTGGTCAATCGATTGGAGATATAATTAAGTCATTCAAAAAACTAAGAGAGTATGACATTCATGGTTTTGTTGAAAAAGCTGATGATGGTAAAAGAAATGTCATCAAGAACTTTAATAAGTTTGCTAATGGCGTAAATCAGTTCTTTCCGACTATGTTAAAAACTCGTATAGGAGATATGGGAGATGGTCTTAATTCTATCTATGACAGGATTAAAGAAGATGTAAATAAAGATTTATTTTATAAAGCTATCAGACGAGGAGTTCGTAGGGATTCCATGTATACTTTTAGTAAGTCTATATCATTGGATAGAAAAGAGAATAAAAGAGGTGGGTTGCCATATTGGAATGGCGAAAGTGCTGTAGAGTGGTTAAGATATTATCATGAAAACAAGTTAAAGTTCAAGAACCATAGGTTGTGGGTTGCAAAGTCACATCAAGAAAAATATTTTAAACAATACGTTACAATAAAAGCAGATGATATAAGACAAGCTTATCAGGATGGATTAATTACAGATGATATGGTAACTAACTTGTGGTGCCCGACATTAAAAAAGAAATTGACTGTTGATGAGCTGGCTGATACTGTAACCACAAGGGGTGGTAAGGTAAGACAAAATGTATTCATGATTAGATATTATAATTTGAAGACAAGGTTGTTCCCAAAAGCATTTCAGATATTTAGGTTGAGTTTAAACTCACAGCCAGCAGTTAACTTTCCACCACTTACAGCAAGACTTCTGTATGAGAAAATGACAGACCATATAGAACAAGATGAACCATTAAATATTTATGACCCGAGTGCGGGTTGGGGTGGTAGGATACTTGGTGCTATGGCATCAAAGAAAAGAATACATTATATTGGTACTGATCCAAATACAGATAACTTTATACCTGAACTTGGTATTACACGATATGAATATGTTGCTGAGTTTTTTAATGAACATGGCTTGGAGACAAATCCATTCTGGGAAGAAGAGAAGAATACTTACCATGTCTTTCAAGAAGGTTCAGAACATATTGGAAATCATCCAGACTTTCAACAATATAAAGGTAAGTTGGATATGGTATTTACTTCACCACCTTATTTTGATAGAGAACAATATAGTGATGACGATGAACAATCATTTAAGGCGTATCCAATGTATCATGATTGGAGAGATAACTTCTTAAGACCAACATTAACAAATGCTTATGAAAGTCTGAAGTCAGACAGATATTTACTTTGGAATATTGCCGACATCAAATTGAGTGGTAATAATTTTCATCCGTTGGAACAAGATTCAATTGATATTATTGAATCACTTGGTGGTCAGTACAAAGGTAAGTTGAAAATGTTGATGGCATCGATGATTGGAGTTGACCAGTCTAATGTGAAAAATAGCGTTATGGTTGATGGTGTTGTGTTGAAATACGAACCTATCTTCATTTTCTACAAGACATGAGTAATCAAATATTTAATGAAGATTGTTTGGATACTTTAACTAAAAGAAAAATAGAGTATGACTATGTTTGTTTTTCACCACCTGACTATGATGAATTAGATTATGTACCGATACAAGATGATAAGAAATATTATAATTGGCAAGAAAAAGTTTATAGTAAATTAAAACCAAAAAATAAAGTAGTGACGATTGTAGTTAGTAATAGAAGGTTTCAGAGAAAAACTATTCCTAAACATCAACACATTACTGATATAATGAAAAATTTGGGATATGATTTACTGGCAGAAAAGGTATGGAAAAAATCATCTTTGATAAATTTATACAGATACAATTATGCTTTTGTTTTATCCTATGGTAAGAAAGGTTATAAGTCTAAGAACACTAGATTATTCAAATATGACACTTGGTGTCATTCACATAGACCGTATAAGGGGTATACTTACAATTTTCCAAAAGAAATGATATTTCGATGTCTTGACAACTATACTGATGAAGGTGAAACTGTCTATGACCCATTTATAGGAATTGGAACTACTGCAATTGCTTGTGTGGAAAATGGAAGAAATTATTATGGTTCTGAAATAAACGAAGAAGTTTGCAAACTCGGGACAAAACGCTTGACAAACTACGAAAAAATTAGTAAATTTATATAATATTAAAACATAAAAATAAAATAGGTTATATAATGAAAACCATAAAAGAACATATAATTGAATTAGAGGGTTATTTAGAATCTAAAGACCTTTTTAGAGGATTTACAGAGAACATCAACGGTAAGAACTTTTGTGATGAGATGATTCATGGCACTAGAGACTATGGTGGTTCACGTTTTGGATTTCTTGCTACAGATGAATTTTTGTGTTGGGGAAATGACACGGCTTTTTTCGAGTGGAAATCATTTCTTCAACGATGGGTAGGTAGTCCGATGTCTGGTGACCACAGAGTTGCTAACACAACATATTGGGGTGTTGGTACTTCTTTTTTAACATGTTTTGCATTCGGAGTGCCTGATTTTATGTTGGTTTATGACTCTGCGAACGACAAGTATTTGATGAGGCGATGGGAGTATGAAGTAGAAATTAAGGATGAGGATTTTTTTGGAAAGCAAGTCATTAAGAAACTATCCAAAGGTAAATTAGTCATTCAAGAATATGAGTTATCTAGAGAAGAGTATTTAGAGGTGGCGCCACAAGACTTTGATTTTATTCCAAATTTTTATGTTCAAATAAGAAAATTTATTAATGTTGATGTAGAAAAAGAATTTAATGGTAATGACTTAGTTAATTCCATAGATTTAACAACATTGTTTAACAGCGGAAATTTACATCAAAGATATAATTACGTTTGGGTTAAAATTGGAGACTCTAAAAAATACTATAGCAGACAAAGATATTTACCTATTATTGGTGAAGATAATCAACCTGTTAAATCTTTAAATCAAGTTCCTGTTTACAAAACTATAGATAATATACCATCATATCCTGGATTAAAAATTAATGTAAGGATAGGAAAAAGACCTTGTGATAAAGACTTTGACAGAACAAATTATGAACTTTTTCAACAGTTGAAGAATAGAAATAACATCGAAGTGTATCCATTGTCTGGTGTCATCAGAGGTGATGCACCTTTACATTTATGGGTTGATGACAATTTGTCTATTTTACCAAGATATAATGCTTGGAGATTGATGAAGAAAGAATTGGGAATACTGAGTATACCAAAGAACTGGACAAGGAATACGATTTGTATTTTTGAAGTAGTAGAATTTGGTGAGTCATTCGAATTCAATGCTATTAAAAGTACACTTCCTCGTAAAGATATAGTTGATGCGATGTGTGTTGAACATGTTAATGTTGTAGAACAAAATACTGATTTACATTACGATGTTGCTACTGCCGAAGACACCAGAGTACAGATGTATATCAATAATCTTGTTGATGGTGGTAAGTATAAGGGTAATGTGATGGAAAGTATTTCACATTTAACAGATGATGAATTGAGTAGAAAAGAAATAAGAAACGAAGATAATCATGAACAGAACGAAAAACATAATAAAAGAGAATGGGATTGGTTAATTTTTGATGATAACGGTAGATGTATTCTACATCAAGAATGGATGTTAAATAAAGAAGATTGGGATCATGTTGATCAACTGTTTAATAAAACTGGTAGAACTATTGGTGGTAAATGTGCTCCATACCATGTATTGGTGGTAGGAGAGTTTGCCGGAACCGCATCTAAAAGAAAAGACATGAGAAAACATTACGCCGATAGAACTGATGAACTAAATGAGAAGGGAATCAAGAAAATATGGATTCTCGCTGACAACGATTTTAAAAGTGGAAATACTAATAAATTTAAATTAATATGGGAAACTACAGCATGAAAGAACTAACACCAGAACAAATCCAAGAGAATTGGAATAAACTCATACAGATAATCAACGACAACTTCTCTGGCGAAAGGCTGGAGAAGTTACTTGAGATGTATGACTACTTTGAAGAACGAATGTGTATGGCACCAGCTAGTGGTAAGGAACACTTCCATAATGCTCACGCTGGTGGGTATGTTGAACATATCCTACACATAGTTAAGTTTTCTAAACAGATAGCCGACCTGTGGGAGCAGAATGGTGCCACCATAAACTTTACAGATGAAGAATTGATATTTG